>FWPU01000848.1_pt1 | contig 83514 bp, 64 predicted proteins | sample 2228361 | NCBI WGS metagenome assembly FWPU01 (sample SAMEA103939777, study PRJEB20133) | metagenome | reverse complement strand
GTGGGGATTCGCGGGGCCCAGAACATTCTGTACGTGGACGGGCACGTGCAGCTTACCCGCGGCACGCTGGAACAAATCATCGCCCGCTATCAACTGCCCAATTATTGAGCGGCCTGGCTGTCCCGGCGCCGGTGTTTTCAGTCTTGCCGGCACCGTCTGTTTGCTGCGAGGGGATGTGTCCGGCTCCTTTCGGGGCATCAGCCTGCCAGGCGGGGGAATTCCGTCACGCGCAGTTTGGCGCAGCCGTAGGGGATGAGAGTCAGTTCCTCGACGGGTTCGCGGCTGGGCTGGGGTTGGGGCGAGATTTCCGCCGCCCAGCCGTGCTCCAGATTCCAGTTGGGCAGCCGGCGTCCGCGCACCCGGGCGATTACGCCCGCACCTTCGGGTGCAAACGGCCGCTCGCCCACGGGGCGTTCCTCAAACCGCACGGAAGTTTCCGGCCGGGCCTCGTCCAGGAAGAGCCCGTAGTTCCAGGGCGAGGCCGGGGTCACCTCGAAATCGGCGTGGGGCAACTGACGGTGCGGCTTGTCCGTGTTGACCTGTTTCCAGGTCTCGCGGGGATTGAGGGCAAAGACCAGCGGGCCGCGTTCCAGCGCCAGGGCCTGGTTGTAACGGCGGGTCACCCGCGGGGACATGGGGAAGTGCAAGCTCAGTTCGCTTGTCCCGGACCAGCTCCGCGTCAGGCGATGGAACGTGCCCGGCTGGAGTTCCCGCCTCCGTCCGTCCGGCAGCCGGAGGGTTGCCCCGCGAGTCCAGCCCGGCACCCGCAACCAGAGTGGGAAGCGCATGCGTTCCGGGACTTCCACCACCAGGCGGAGCGTTTCGCGGAAGGGATAGTCCGTGTCGAGGCAGACGCGCACGGGGCGTCCTTGAAGGTCCAGTCGGACGGTGGCGGGCGCATACGCCACCGCGGCCAGACCGCCCTCCGGGGTCCGCATCCAAAGGTGGGCGGCGAATTTGGGCCAACCCTGGTGCATGTTGGCCAGACAACAACCGTAATTGGGCTCCAGGCCGAAGAGGTTGGATTCCGGCCCGTTGGTGGACCACATGTGATCCGGGTTGATGGTGCACTGCACCTGGTTGACCTGCTGGTCGTACTGGTGCGACCACAGGTCCGGGGCAAACGTGGCTGGCAGGGCGTTGAAGGCCACCCGTTCGAGCCGGTCGGCGAAGGCCGGATCGCCGGTTAAGGCCGCCAACCATTCCAGCGAGTAAAGCGCCTCGACCACGGCACACAGCTCGGTACCCTGGGAGGGGCTGCGTCCGGCCAGGCATTCGTCCCCGCTGAAGAGCCCGTGCACCTGGCCGTGGTAACGATCCAGAACCGCCAGCATTTGGCGCGCAAAGTCCCGGTCCTCCGCTCGGCCTGTCAACCGCCAGAGCAGGGCGTAGGCCTTGAGGGCCATGGCGGTGTTGACCACGTGTTTTTCCCACGTCCACCGCCCGCGCCGCGGGGTGGGAGAAACGATGTCCGGCCCGGCGTAAAAGGCCCGGTAGTCAAAGCCCTGCTCGTGCAAGAGTCGGGCCAGGTCCAGCAGCCACGCCTGGCCGGTGTGCTCGTAGGCGTAATAAACGGACACCAGCCCTTCAAACCACCGGAACTGTCCCCAGTTGAACAGCGGCGCGCGACGCATCGCCTCATGCAGCGCCCGCAGGTTGCGCATCACCGCCTCGAGCACGGCGGCTTCGCCCGTGGCCTCGTGGTACTGCGCCAGCACCTTGTTCACCAGCAGAATCGCCCACAGGTCGTACCGGCGTCCGTCAGCTTCCTGCGGGTAGGGTGCGTACCAGCCGTCCGCGCGCTGTCCGGCGAGGATTTGTCGAACGCGCTGCCGCACCTTGGACTTGAGCGATTCGTCATCGAGCACCCAGGCCAGGGGGATGACCCCGTCCAACCAGTAGGGCGCGCGTTCCCAGCCCTCGGCGCGGCCGCCGAACCACTGGCTCTCGGCCACGTCCGGCCAGAATTCATCCAGATGCCCGCTCAGACCGTCGGCCTGCTGCCGGAGCTGCCGGCGCAGCCACCCCTCCGCCACCACCGACCCTAGTGGCAACGGGCGGAAGGCCGGCTCGGCCAGCGCCGTTCGTCCCCGCCCGGCGCTTGGAGAAGCCGGGGAAGCATCCGTCTGCGTGTTGAGTGCCGCCGCCATGGCCGCTGTGCCCAGGGAAACGCGGCTGAGGAAATCGCGCCGCGGCACACCACGGGAGAAATCGGGATTCATACCGGCGAGGGTTTAGCCCGGAAACTTCCGCCTGACCAGCCCGGTTTCGCGGCCGGGAATTAAAAAGCGCCGCCGGGCTCCCTCGCCGAGACCGCGGGAAACAGCCGTCGCCCTCACAGGACGCGGGCGATGAGCAGGGTGCTGTCATCCTTTTGGGGATGCCCGGCCACAAAGCGCCGCACCTCGCGCCAAACCGCCTCGAGGATTTGAGCCGCCGGTTCCCGTCGCCACTCGCGCACCACCTCCAGCAGCCGCTTCACGCCCCACATCTCACCGGTGGGCGACTCGGCCTCTTCGATGCCGTCGGTCAGCAGCACCAGCAGGTCGCCGGAGGCCAGCGGCACGGGCGGACTTTCCGAGTACACCGTGTCGCTCTGAACGCCCAGGGGCAAGCCCCGCCGGCTGAGCTCCTGACGAATTTCTCCCGCGGCATTCAGAATGAACCCGGAGGTGTGTCCGGCGTTGGCGTAGGCCAGGGTCCGCTCGGCTGGGCTGAGCCGCACCAGCAGGGAGGTGACGAAGCGGGGGTCGTCCTCGAGGTCCTCGGCCAGCACGGTGTTGGCGCGGGTGAGCACCAGGCCGGCATCCCGGCGATTGAACGCGGCGAGGCGGAGGTAGGCGCGGGTTTCCGCCATGATCAACGCCGGTCCCATCCCGTGGCCGCTCACGTCGCTGACCACCAACCCCACATCGCCCTCGGGCATGGTCAAGAAATCAAAGTGGTCGCCGCCCGCCTGCACGGCCGGATGGGTGACCCCGGCGAGGTCAAAACCCGGCACGGGGGGGGGCTGGCGCGGGAACAACCGCTGCTGAATTTCGCGGGCGGCGTTGAATTCCTGCTCGACGGCCAGCAGGGCCCGCTCCGCGGCGCGGCGCGCGGTGATGTCACGCACAAAAGCGATGTGATAGCGGCGTCCCTGGATTTCGATGTCGCTGAAGGCCACCTCCATGATCACCTCGCGGCCGGAGGCGTGTTGTCCCACCATTTCCACCAGGGGCGCCGTTTCCGGCGGAGGGTCGGTAAAAGGATAGCCCGCGAGCGGGAGGGGTTGGTCCACCGCCCTCGCCAGGGCATCGAAGGGCTGGCCCACCAGTTCGGTCTCCGAGCGCCCGAACACCGCGCGCGCGGCTGGGTTGGCAAAGGCTACCTGCCCGCGTTCATCCATGATGAGAATGGCGTCCGGCGAGGCTTCCCAGAGCCGTTGCAGGCGCTGTTCGCTGGCCCGGCGCGCCGCCCGGTTGCGGGCCTCGCGCAGTTCCCGCTGCACCGTGGGCACCAGCAGGGCCAGGTCGCCCTTCAACAAAAAATCGTGGGCGCCGGCCTTCATCAGCGCCGCGGCTGTTTCTTCCCCCATCCCCCCGGAGACGATGATGAAGGGCAGGTCCCGGCCCGACTCTTGCACAATCTGCAGGGCCCGGGCGGCGTCGAGGTCCGGCATTTTGTGATCCGCAATTACCAGGTCCCAGGACTCCCGGGTCAGGGCCTCGCGCAGGTCGCGGGCGTTATCCACCTGCCGGCTGGTCACCTGGTAACCCCCCGCGCGCAGGAGGGAAACCACCACGCGGGCGTCAAAATCCGAATCTTCGACCAGCAAGACCCGCAGGGGGCTTGGCGTCGTGGTAACGACCGATTCCATACCCACCCAGCTTAGGTGGGGCGCGGGCGGCGGAGCCAGCGCAAAGGCGCGCTCGTTTTTGCGTCGTCACCTCCCCCCGCGGGCAGTACGCTGGGCCGGATGCTGACCGAAAAACGCTGGTCTGCGGACTCGCAGTTGCGGCTGTTGCTCCGGCTGTTGGTGCTGCTGGGCGTGGCCGGTCTGGCCGCCGCCGCGGCGGACCGGCTTTGGCCGGATTCGGACCCGGAGACGCGCCGCTTCTGGTCCTCCACCGTTAGCGGCGTGCTGGTGCAACTGGGCGGGGTGCTGTTGATTGCCCGGTTTTTGCGGGAGAACCGGATCAGCTGGGGCGAGGCCTTCGGTCTGCGGTGGGCGGGGGCTGGCGTTCAGGTGCTGCGGGGGCTGGGAATGGCGCTGGGGGTGTTTGGCGCCGCACTCGCGTTGATGCTCGCCAGCCAGTGGCTGCTGCAACTGTTGCATCTGCCCGCCCGGCCGCAGGCGGCGATCGAGGCGTTGCAAAACTCGCCGGACCCGCCCCGGCGCGCGGCCGTGGCGCTGACGGCCGTGCTGCTGGCGCCGGTCTTTGAGGAACTGATTTTCCGCGGGCTGCTGCTGCCCGCCCTACGGCAGGCAGGATATCCGCGCCTGGCGTTCTGGGGCACGGCGGTGTTTTTTGCCTGCACCCATCTGAACCTGTTGACCTTTCTGCCGCTGGTGTTTTTCGCCCTGATGCTGAACCTGCTCTACCTGCGCACCGGCAGCCTGGTGGGGCCGATCACCGCCCACGCCGCCTTCAACGCCGTCAACTACACCTGGGTCGTGCTCGGCGGCCCGGGAAGCTGAACGCATGGCCCCGGGTGAATTCGAACTCATCGCCCGCCTGGTTCCCGGTCTGCCCGGCAACGCCGCGGTGATCGCCGGAGCGGGCGACGATTGCGCGGTGCTGGACCTCGGTCTGCCGGAGCACTGGGTGCTGTTCAAGACGGATGCGGTCGTTGCCGGCGTGCACTTCGATGCCTCCGTCCGGCCGGAGCAAATCGGGCACAAGGCCCTGGCGCGCGTGCTCAGTGATTTCGCCGCCATGGCGGGCGTCCCCACCGCCGCGGTGGTGACGCTGGGCCTGCCGCGGACTTTTGAGCCGGACTTCGTGGAGCGCGTTTATGCCGGGCTGACGGCGTTGGCCCGCCGGTACGAGGTGGCGGTGGTGGGCGGCTAAGCCATGGCCAATCCGGAGCGGCTGCTGCTCTCGGTGGCGGCCCTGGGGCGCGTCCGCAAGGACCGCCTGATCCGCCGCTCGGGCGCGCGTCCCGGAGACGCCCTGTTCGTCACCGGCACGCTGGGCGGCTCCCGGTTGGGACGGCATCTGGACTTTGAACCACGCCTGGTCGAGGCGGCGTGGCTGGCCGAGCATTTCCTCCCGCACGCGATGATTGACCTCAGCGACGGACTGGCCGGCGACCTGCGCCACCTGCTCGCGGCCAGCGGCGTGGGCGCCGAATTGCGCCAGGCCAGTATTCCCATCAGCGCCGCTGCGCGGCAGCGGGCGCGCACGGACCTGGCCGCTCCACCGCCGTTGGTCGCCGCGTTGTGCGATGGCGAGGACTTCGAACTGCTCTTCACCGTGGCGCCGCGGGATGCCGTGCCCCTGCGGGACGCCTGGGCGGCGCGTTTTCCCGACTTGCGCCTGACCTGCATCGGCCGCATCACCGCCGAACCCGGTCTGCGGTTGCGGGGCCGCGAAGGGCTGCAACCCTTCACTTGGCATGGTTACGATCATTTCGCGCAGTCCTGAGGAGACGCGGGAGTTGGGGCGCGCCTGGGGGGAATCCGCCCGGCCCGGCTGGGTGATCGGCCTTTGTGGTGACCTGGGCAGCGGCAAAACCCAACTGGTGAAGGGGCTGGCCGAGGGGCTGGGCATCACCGCGCGCGTGCATTCGCCCACCTTTGTACTCGTGAACGAGTATTCCGGCGGCCGCCTCCCGCTGGCGCATCTGGACCTGTACCGATTGAGCGATCCGGCCGACCTGCGCCGCGCGCGCATCGAGGACTACCTGTTCAATCCGCCGGGGGTCACGGTGGTGGAATGGTTCGATCGCTGGGAACACGCCGGACTCGGTCCGGCGCCCCCGCTGTGGCGGCGCGTGACCCTGGAGATGGTGGACGTTCACATCCGGCGCATCGCGTATGAAGATTTTGGCGTTTGAATTTTCCACCCGCTGGCGAAGCGTGGCGGCGCTGGACACCGCCGCCGGAGCGGGGCGGGGCGGGGGCGTGGCTGGCGAAGCGGAATCCCGCGCGACGCCGGTCTTCACATTGATCGGCCGAGCGCTGGGTTGCGCCGGGATCGAGCCGGCGCAAATCGAGCGCCTGGCCGTGGGACTGGGGCCGGGCAGCGCCACGGGTATCCGGGCGGCGATCGCCGTGATGCAGGGATGGCATCTGGCGCGCGGCGTGGAGGTGGTGGGATGCAGCAGTCTCGAAGTGCTGGCCGCCGGCTTGCAGCAAGCGGGTCGGCGGGGCCGCGTCTGGTTGGCCACGGATGCCCAGCGGGAGGAATTTCACTTGGCCGGTTACGAGCTGGACGACTCCGGACACCGGCTCGTCGAACCGTTGCACCTGGTGTCGCGCGCCGCCATCGAGGCTTTGGTGGGTAGCGGTGCGAGTGTGCTGGGCCCCGGGATGCCGGAGCGAGTTGAGGGCGCGGAACAGGCCCATCCCGAGGCCTTGGTGCTGGCGCACCTGGCCGCCCGCTGCCACCTTGCGACGGCGCCGGAGAGGTTGGAGGCCATTCATCTGCGGACGCCGACCTTCACCCGCTTCATTCCCTCCACGCCGCCGATTGGGTGACCCGGTTCATTAGTTGCCGAAAAATTCGCAGTGTTCGGACACACTCGAAGGCCGCCACCCATTTCGCGGGCGCTCTCCGACACAGGCAGCAGGCTGCCGCTCTCCCTACGCTCCGCGTCTGTCCCAGCCGTTCGACCCGGCGTCAGCCCTTGGGTTGCGCCGGCGCGGACGCGGCTTTTCCAGAGGCACCACCTCCACCAGGCCAGTCGCCGCAGGGCAGCGGGGCCAGACGACGGAGGCGTCCTTGCTCAAATTCCCTGCCGCAGGCGTCTGCGTCACTCTCGCGACTGTGCAAAATCACTCTCCCGGAGCAGCCCTGGGCGCACAACCGGGTGGCCAGCTCATGGACATGATACCATTTTCCGTAGGGGACCCCCACTCACCAGACCACGGCCCGTACCAGTCCCTCTCCGTCGGGCTCCTCCAGCGGGCCGCAATGCATCCCCTCGCCGCCGTTGAGGCGGGCGACATTCCTGAATTCGACGGACCGTGATTTGGAGACCGCCAGTTCGCGGAACAGGTAAGCGGCTTCGTTATGTTCATTATGCTGCACGCGGCGCAGGGCGCGCGTGAACCGGGCCGGCGCCGGGCGGGCACGGTCGCATTTACCCAATGGATGGCTGTTTCGTAATCCATCGTGTCTGCCGGACGGGACGGGAATTCAGGGCTCAGGCCGGCTCGAACTCCGGACGAAACAATCCCAGCTTGCCCTTGCACGGGCGGAAGGGCAGTCGCCGGGGATTGGCCAGTACGTAGCCGAAACCCTTGCCGGAATACCAGGGAGATGGATGCGTGCTCACACAATCCACCAGGTCCACCACACCCAACACGCCGCCGAACTCGAGGGTCGTCGGGGGCACGACCCGATGTTGTTTCCCCAGCCAGGTCCAGAATTGGGGGTCCATCAGGCGACGATTCGCGCCTGCATGGATAAGCAGCGGCCCCCGGTAATGGGTGCGCCGGCTGCGGTTCTCGATGTCCTTGTAGCCCGCCACGATCAACCAGGCCCAGGGCTGTTTCACGGACAGGGCGGGCAGGTTCATCAAATCAGAAGACCACCGGATGAGCGGCGAGCGGAGCGGGCTGGGTCGCGGCGTGCTCCTGTGGAGGAGGTTTTCCCCGGTCGAAAACGCCCGTCAATTCCGGAGTGGCCATCCCCTGCTGGCTTTACAAGAAGGACCGGCGGGTTCACTGTAGGGCGCATGAAAAGAAAAATCCTGCTGTGGTTCGGGGGGGTCGTGGTTCTCCTGGTCGGGTTGCTGGCAGTCTCCCTGCTTTATCTGGGGCCGATCATCAAGAAGGGGGTGGAGACCGTGGGCCCCCGGGTCACCCAGGTGGACGTCAAACTGGCCGACGCCCAGGTCGGACTGCTCACCGGCAGCGGATCGCTCAAAGGCCTGGTGGTCGGGAATCCCGCCGGCTACAAGGCAGACGCGGCCATGCGGCTGGGCGAGGTGAGCGTGGCCGTCGAGCCGCGCTCTCTTTTCGGTGAGAAACTCCACATTCGGTCCGTTTCGATCCTCGCGCCGGAAATCCACCTCGAAGGCGGTCTCAAAGAGAACAACCTCGCCCAAATCCTGGCCAATGTGCAGGCTTTCAGTGGCACCAACCAGACCGGGTCCGCTTCCACCGAAAAGAAACTGCAGCTTGATTCGCTGGTCGTGCGCGGGGCCCGCGTGATCGCCGACCTGAATGTGCCGGGTCTGCCCCGGCTGGAGCTGACCCTCCCGGACATCGAACTGGCCAATCTCGGCCAGGGTCCGGAGGGCATCACCGCTGCCGAACTGACCCGCCAGCTCGTCAGCCAGATCACCACCCGCACGCTCAGCGCCGTGGCCGACGCCGCCGCGCGAGCCGGCAAGGCCGTCATCGAAGGCGCGGCCGGCGTGGCCACCGACGCCGCCGGGCAAGCCACCAAGGCCGCTGGTGGCGCGGCGGAGAAGGCGCTCAAAGGTGTGGGCGACCTCTTCAAGAAGAAGAATTGATCTCCCGCACCGGCTCCAGCCCGGCGAGATCCGTCCGGAAACACTTTCCCGCAGTGGTGGCGGGTGCGGGCGTTGGACATGAAGCTCTCGATTGTCATTCCCGCGTTCAACGAGGAAAAGCTCCTGGGCCGGTGCCTCGCCTCGGTGAGCGAAGCCACGGCGGCATTTCATTTCTGGGGCTGGTCGCATGAGGTCATCGTCTGCGACAACAACTCCACCGACGCCACGGCGGCCCTCGCGCGTGCGGCCGGGGCGGGCGTGGTCTTTGAGCCGGTGAACCAGATTGCCCGCGCCCGCAACCGCGGCGCGGCTGCCGCCACCGGCGAGTGGCTGTTGTTTCTGGATGCGGATTCCTGTGTCAGCCCCGCGCTGATGAAGGAGCTGGCCGCCGCGCTGGGCCGCGCTGACGTTTTGGGAGGGGGCGCGACCGTGCGTTGGGAAAATGGCCGCGGCGTCGGCCGCTGGCTCACCGCCCTGTGGAACGGCCTCAGCCGCCTGACCCGCTGGGCGCCGGGAGGGTTCCTGTTCTGCCGGGCGGAGGCCTTTCGCCAGTTGGGCGGCTTCAGCGAGGAGTTGTTTGTCTCGGAGGAAATTAACCTGAGCCGTCGCCTGAAGCGCCTGGCCCGGAGCCGCGGTCAACGCTGGGTCCTCTTGCCTCGGCATCCGCTGCTCACCTCGGCCCGGAAGCTGGAGCTGTATTCCGCGGGGGAACTGTGGGCGTTCACCCGCCGGTATCTGAGCGATCCCGGGCGCGTCCCGCGCAACCGCCAGGCCTGTCCGATCTGGTACGACGGTCGGCGGTAGCGCCCCCGTCAGATCAGCGTGCCCTTCAACGCCCGGAGCGCGTTGATGAGGAACTGGAAGGCGATCGCCGCCAGCAGCAATCCCATCAGGCGGGTGGTGATTTTCATGGCGATAGGGTTGATCCACCGCGCCCCGCGCGCGGAGACGCGCAGGATCAGGTAGGACACGAAGCACACCCCCACGATGCAAGCGTACAGGGCCACCTGCTGGCTGAAGTGCTGTGCCTTGCTCTCGAGAATGATCACGTTGGAAATCGCGCCCGGTCCCGCCAGCAACGGTACTCCCAGCGGGGTAATGGCGATGTCGTCCTTGGCTGCGCCGGCCTCCTTTTCCTCCGGCGACTCGCGCGTCTCCGAGGGATGGGCGCGGAGCATATCCAGCGCGATCAACAGGAGGACCACGCTGCCGGCCATTTGAAAGGCGGGCAGGGAGATGCCGAGGAAGTTGAAGATTTGCTGCCCAATCAGCGCAAAAAGAATCAGCACCCCCGCCGCCAGCGCGCAGGCGATCTTGGCCATCCGGTCCCGCTGGGCCGGGGTGTCGTGGGGCGTCATGGCCAGGAACACCGGCACCAGCGCCAGCGGGTCAATAATGACGAACAGCGAACTGGCGGCCAGGAAGATGTACTCGAACAGGCTCATTCGTGCCGTTGTCCCGGTTCCGATCTGGCCACGCAAGCCGGCGTCAGAATTGCATCCTTCATGCCGTGGATGAGCTTTTTGTCCGCCGGGCACAGTGTGGCCAGGACGCCTCCCAGCCGCGACCGCGCCGCGTCGCCCTCTCCGTGCACAAAATAGTAGGGGCACAGGCGCACCCGCGCGGCTCCGGACACCAGCCGCGCGTGCTCGAAGTCGTACCAAGAGGCCGGGACCCGGCGGGGTTTGTGGTAGCGCTGGAGCACGTAAGGGGAATCCGGAAAGGCCCGCAGTGCAGCCTCCACGGCTGCAGCCCAATCCTCCCGGGACACGTCGCTGCCCAGCGTCACGCTGCGCGCCCCCCAGGCGGTGGGGTGAAAGCCGGACACCTTGAGAACCAGAGCCCGCTCGCGCTGCGAGAGCGTCCCCAGTTGCCGCCAGTCGGTCAACCCCAGCTCGGGAATGGCCGCATGAGGCGGCAGCGGGGTCGGGTCCACCACCCACGTGTAGGGGACGTGCCGCAGCAGCCGCTCGAAAAAGGCCGCGCCCAGTTCCTGATGCCAGAAGCCGCGCAGGTGGCGGTTCCAAAGCAGGGCAAACAGCAGCTTCTCCTCGAACAGGGGCCGCGGCGGAGGCGTGAGCCGCACCCGCCGGGCGGCGGCCAGCTCAAAAATCCGCGACGCATTTGGCACATTGGCTAGGTCGAACAGCTCAAAAAAACGGTACACAGCGTCCCCGGGCTGAAATCCGTCGAACCCCGCGTCGCGCGCGGCGAAACGCCCCCCCAGCCGCGCAGCCAGCCAGCTCATTTCCGGCCGGTAAACGGCCGACTCTTCCGAGACGACAATGTGCACCCGGGCCGCCTCGCCAAAGATGCCAGCGAACCCCTCGATCATGCCCGTGGCGCCGCCGATGAGGATGAACTCCGGCCGGCAGATGTCCGGGCGCGAGTACGTCTCGCCCAGCCACGCAGTCAGGCCGATGCCCCCCGGTACCGCGTCCAACTCGCTGATGGCGAAGCCCTCCTCGGTCAGCAACACATCCGGGCGGATGACGCGGGGCAGTTCGTGCTTGAAGGCGGGATGGCGTTGCCACGCGATCAGGTCGGCTGGCTTGCCCTGATCCAGCAGGCGCGCGACCCAGACGGGCTGTTTGCCTTCCACGCTCAGGCGGTACAGCAGATTGACGGCCCGATAGAACTGCAGCAGCACGCGCCCCAGGCTCTCCAGATCCCGCGCCAGCTTGGGGTCGAGCGCAAAAGGCGCTGGCGAAATGCGCCAGTGCTGGTCGGCGAACAAGCCGCCCGGAGGCAGGGCGTCCCGAATGGCAGCAGCCGTGAGACCGACGGCAGGTGCGGTGGTGCTCAAGGGCCTTCGTAGATTGCCGCCAGCGGCGGGGTGAACGGCGGGGAACTCAGCAGGATGGAGACCCCCGGCTTGCTGAATTGAACCGCGCGCCGGTCGTCGGTGCGACGGAAACGCGTAGTCTTCCGGACGGTCTGCGCCCCCGGTCCGTACCCCTCCAACGATTCCAGGATGGCGCGGGCAGAAAATGTCTGCCGGATGTTCACTCGCTCGGCGCCGGGTGACACGACCTCAAGGATCAGGGTGGGATGGCAGACGTGGCCCAACCCGCCGAGATCGTCGTGCTGTGCGTCGCAGGTTGCCGCCGCAGCCGGGATCTCCTCGACACCGACAACCTCGTGCTTTGAGGCCGTTTGCATGGCGGAAAGCTGCGCGCAAACGGTCCGGTTGACAAGCCGCGCCCGACGGCAGTCTCGGTTCTGCAAGGACCGGGCTGGGTCCGGGGGCCGAGGCTGTTCTCATCTCCCGTCCGCACTGCGGCGGATTGGAATGGCTCGGACGATCAGCCGCAGCAGGCGTTGACACCGAATGCGCCGGCTACCCAAACGGCGAATCGGTCTTTACGTCCGCACCTGTCCGGAACCGTAGCCGATCCACTTGTAGCTGGTCAGTTCCTCCAGCCCCATCGGCCCGCGGGCGCCCACCTTGTCGGTGCTGATGCCGATTTCGGCGCCCATGCCGAACTCGCCGCCGTCGGTGAAACGCGTGCTGGCGTTCCAGTACACCGCCGCGCTGTCCACCTCCGCCAGAAAGCGCCGCGCGGCCGCCTCGTTGCGGGTGACGATGGCGTCGCTGTGCGCCGAGCCGTAGTGATTGATGTGGGCGATGGCCGCTTCCACGCCGTCCACCACCCGCACGTTGAGGATGTAGTCGTTGTACTCGGTGGACCAGTCCTCCTCGGTGGCCCGGCGGACTTCGGTTTTGGGCTCCGGGTCTTCGGATTTCAGGATTGCCTCCGCCTCCGGGTCCGCGCGCAACTGCACGCGCCACTGCGCCAGGCGCCCGGCCAGTCGGGGCAGGAACGCGCGCGCCACCGGCCGATCTACCAGCAGGGTTTCCATGGCGTTGCACACGGCCGGACGCTGGCATTTGGCGTTGATCGCGATGGTCTCGGCCATGTCCAGGTCGGCGTCACGGTCCACAAACACGTGACAGACGCCCTTGTAGTGCTTGATCACCGGTACCTTGCTGCACTCGGCCACGGCGCGGATGAGCCCCTCTCCGCCGCGGGGCATGCACAGGTCCACGTATTGGGTGAGCGACAACAGGAGGGGGATGGCTTCCCGGTCGGCCGTGGGCACGACCTGGATGGCGTGCGCGGGGAACCGTCCGCCCAGCGTGCAGCGGCCGGCCTCCACCAGCAGTTGTGTAATCAGGCGGTTGGAGTTCAGCGCCTCCCGACCGCCGCGCAGGATGGTCGCGTTGCCGGATTTGAAACACAAACTGGCGGCGTCCGCGGTCACGTTCGGTCGGGCCTCGTAGATGATGACCACGACGCCAATGGGCACAGAGACCTTCTGGAGGCGCAGGCCATTGGGGCGCACCCGCTCGTCGAGCACGCGGCCCACGGGGTCGGGCAGCGCGGCCACCTCGCGCAACCCCCGCGCCATGCCGGCGATGCGTTTGTCGTCCAGCTTGAGCCGGTCCAGCAGGGCGGCGGACAACCCCTGGCGGGCGCCCTCCTCAAGGTCCCGGGCATTGGCGTCCTTGAGAGCGGGGGCGTTGGCCTCGAGAGCCTCGGCCATGGCCTGCAGCGCCCGGTTTTTCTCCTCCGTGCGCAACCCGGCAAGAGTGCGGGAGGCGGCCCGGGCCTGTCGGGCCAGTTCGGTCATTTGCTCCTGCAATGTCATGCCCGGGCAGCTTAAGGCCCGGGCCGGGCTTGAAAATGCTTTTTGCAGGGCGCCCGTTCCGTCCCGGTCGGGGAATCGGCGTGCCGCGGCGCCGCCGCCGGTGCATCTTTTCGCGCGTGACGCTGCTGTGGTTCAAGCTGCTGGGCGGCATCGGCCTGTTCCAGTCATCAGGCGTCCGGGCGCCATTCCATCCGCCCGTCGCGCTGCCGCCAGTCCAGATAGACATGGTGGGCGATGCCGTGCAGCCAGGTGGCCAGGCTGGACCGGCCGGCAAAGCCGGGCAGCGTGGAGCAGGCGTGGGCGAAGGTGATCTGGTGAGGTCGGACGCGGCGGCCGCGCCGCCGGTCAGGCGGCGCAGAAAGGCGTAGATGCGCTCGTAGTGCTGCTCGACCAGGACTGTGACGGCGCCGGGTTCGCCACGACGAGCGGCCTCGATCAGTTGCGGATCGTCGGCGGACATGGCCTTCATCAGACACGTCGCACCAAATGGCTTGACCGGACAATGGAACCCCCGTCATGTGCCCTGGCTGGGCGGCCGCTCAGCCGGGGTGGCCGGGAAGAAGACAAACTTGCGCCCGCCCCCGCCCGGGAATTTCGGGCGGCAGTTCGGGCTACTCGAGGTCGAACGACAATAGTTCGCCCGCGTGACGCAGGTTGATGATCCGCTGGGCGGTTTTGGCTCGGCTTCGGTAAAATCGCGCGCTGCTCCCCGGCATCCAAACCGTCGCAGTCCGCCCCGCTACATACACCGTGGAGTCGGGCTCAAAGGGACCTTCCACCGTCGGCGCCGACTCGACCACCACGCAGTCCGCTGCCGGTGAGACAAACACCAGATAGTTCTGGAGAATTGCGCCCTCGAAAGGTGCGGTGGTCTCTTGCCGCAGGCGCAACGTCTCCCTCCCAGCAAGCCGAATCTTTACCGGTCGGCCGGCGATATCGGTCAGCGGCACGTTGCGATATTCGAAGCCGCTGCGCTCGGCCACGAACCGTCCCAGGACAGTTGCGCCTTCGCCGCCTTCTGGGAGTCGCGTCAAGCGTTCCAAGGTCGCCTCCGCGCGGTCAAGGTTCAAGACCGCCACACGCAGATACACTGCGTAATCCCCGGGCCCAAAGGTGCGGGTATACACCAAATATTCGCCGGACTGGATTTCGTGAATGTCGTAATCGAAGACCTCGGTTCCTTCGTCTCCGACTGCGACAAACCACGGTCGCCGGTAATCCAAACTCCGTTTAATCCCCACCGGATCGGCGGGCCGGTAGAGCGAGCCGCCGGGACGGGAGCGCAGGTCCCGATAATCAATCTCCGCGACACCCACTTGCCCGGGATACGCGCCGGGGATCGGCCCCGCACTTTCCGGGATGAGCCGCGGGAAATCGAGGAAGCTGCCTCCGTCAAAGTTGTAGTCCTCCAATTCAATCACGCGGCTGGACGGACAGAAGGTGTCAAAATGCAGAAAGAACTCATTGGAGGCGCCGGTTGCATCCAGGGCCAGCAAGCGGACCGTGTAATTGGTGTTGGGCTGGAGGTTGGCCCGGCAACTGGCCTGTAAGGTCTTCCCCTCCGTGCCCGCTACGGGACCAATCGCCTGGGCATAAAAAGGCCCGTCGGTGAATCCGGCGAGGCCTCCCGGCATCTCGCCCCACCAGGGCCGGTCATCCGTGGCGCGCAGGGTGAACCGGGTATCCAACGGAACAAAGCTGGCCGTGTTCAGAGGGATAAGGTCGTGAAAGACCGGCCGCAGATTGGCCGGGGTGGGCGTGTTGACCTCCGTCTGGTCGAAAAACACCTGCACACTGTCGGCGCCTGCCCTGTCGCCTTCCCAGTAGCCGAACAGGGCGAACTGGCCGGAACCGAGCCAGGGGTTCTCCGGGTCGTTAGCGGTGCGTTCGAACAGCACGGCATTCCCAGTGTCGGGGTCCAACACCTGGGCGTGGAGCGTAACCGCGCCGGGCGTCGTCATGAGCCGCAACACCAAGGTGACGTTCTGGTGCTTGAGCGGAATATCGGACGTTTCGCGCGCCAAGTAAGCGTGCAGCGCCTTGCCCACGCGGACTTCCGTCGCCGACTTGGCTATGTAATAACCGGCGAAGTGCGCGAGGGGCCGGCTGTCAGGCACCCAGGCCAGCACCGCGAAAGCGTCCCCGCGCGTGGCACCGGCGAGCGTCGCCCGCAATTCCAACGTCTGGCCGGGTTCCAGGATCAGGCGCTCGCCGGAACGGGCGGTGGCAACGAATACCGGCCCGCGCGCCCGGCCAGCCGGCACCTCGAGCGCCAGAACGCCAAAACCTTCAGTCACGCTGCCGCCCAATCCGGTTATGAAATCAGACCAGCCCTCCCTCACTCCATCCTCGAAGTCGTCAAGGACTCGGGCAAGCAGCGTGCTGCTGTCTACCCAGAGAAGAGCGAGCCCACCAAGGGCAAGCTTCTTCATTTCTCGGGAAATCAATGAATTCATGGGCTCAGACTGTGTCCGTTTTTGATGGGAAACACGCAACCGGGAATTGTCCAAGGCGGCCCTTGTTAGCGGGGTTCTGTCATTCGGCGGGTCACCCATTCGTAATCCCGCCGATCACTGGTTTGCCGATTTCAATGCGGCTTTGCCAGATTTCGTACAACACGGGCTGTCGAGTCTCGGGTACAACCCATTTTTTGATGATGGCATGACCATCGGCAAACAGCAGGGTTGCCGCGCCGTCGTGGTGACTGCCAACCAGATCCACTCCCCACCAGACCCGGTCCTTCCGGAACAGCTCCGGGGGCAGGTCAAAGAATCCGTCGTGAATCGCATCAGGATGTTCGTCCGTGATAACCCAGGCGTCCGAAGGAGAGAGCACCCCATGGAAGTCGCTCATCCTGATGTAGTAGCGCCAATGGAGAGAACGTTTATTGTCGACCGGAGCATTGTGGGCTATCATATCCCCCATATATTCGTTCATGGAAACGCTGAAGATGCGTTCCCGCCACCCTAAGGCGCGCTGACGGGGGGCCAGAAAATTGTCTGCCGGGCATTTATACGGCTTGGGCGAATACGCCAAATACGGTGACAAGGGAGCATGAATCTCGTTGGTCAAGAGCATGTAATTGGTATTGTCCGGGGTTTCCGCCCAGTCTGCCCAACCGCTGATCCAACTCGACACATAATCGGGGAGGTGTCCCACGCCCCCATCGGGGGTGTTGAGCACGAGCCGTCCACCGTGGTCGTCCGCATACATCAGCCACGCCAACCCCAACTGCCGCTTGTTGCCCAAACACTCAACCGCCCGAGCCTTGGCCTTGGCCCGGGACAAGGCTGGCAAGATCAGCGAGGCCAGAATGCCTATGATGGCGAGAACCACCAGGAGTTCTACCAAGGCAAACGCTGGCCAGCATAATTGGAAAGGTCGAGAAGGTGATGAAGTCATGGCTCTGTCGCTCACACGGGGTCGGCAAACCGGCTCCGCGTGGCTAGTTGGGTATTATTCTTCCCAGAAACTGGCGGTTACGGTACCTCCGCCGTCGGCATCTGAGGCGCCGACGATGATGCCCGAAGTCCGATAAAGCACCCGGGAGCCGTAAGCAACACTCCAACCGTTGTGATCGTAAGAATCCGTACCGACCACGATCGCGTCCAGCAACGGATCGTCGTTGTACACGCCCCGGTAGAACCAAGCCTGTCCATTGTCGGTCAGACTGAAGGCGGTCGTATCGCAATACGGCCCGCCGATGACCAAGTCAGAAATGAAATCTTCACCATTTACAGGCCCCCCAGCTACGCTGTAACCCAATTGCGCCCCAGCCTGATTGCTTTCGACTGCCCAAGACGCTGTCGTGTTGATCCCATTTGAGGTTCCGAGAAAAAGATACGCCTTGCCTTCGTTGGACTGGCCATTGTCGTGCAGGGGCGCCCCCGCCAGCACGTCGCCGCAACCGTCTCCGTCGGCATCCCCGACGGCCGCAACGCTGAACCCGAACTGATCACCGTTGCCCGATCCGTACAGCGTAGCCACGCTCGCGCCGAATCCGTTTTGCGATCCGATGTGAACCCGCACGGCACCCGGCGTGTTCCCGCCGGAACTCTAGTTTGGCGCTCCGACCACCAGGTCGGAGATTCCGTCACCGTTTATGTCCGCATTACCGACAGGCCCAATCGCGGTGCCTGACAGACTGAATCCAAATCGCGACCCCCCGGAACCGAACAATGTGTTGAAAAAGCTCGGTCCATTCGCGCTTCCCGCATAAACATAGACAATACCGGTATCGCTCACCCCGTTGTAGTCGTAGTCAGGAATTCCAACGGCAAGTTCAGCAAAGCCATTGTGGTTAATGTCCTTGATCCCGGTGACACTCCAGCCCGCGTGGGCATAATTCTGATTCACAGAGGTCGTCCAAACGGGGTTGCTTCCGAGACCGCTCGAACTCCCGGCAAAGACGTACACTTTACCGTTGTCGTAGTATCCTCCGCTGTCGTAATACGGCGCGCCAATGATGATCTCGTCGTACGCACGGGGTCAGTGCCGTACACATCCCCGGCGCAAGCGAGGCTCCAGCCAAAATACCCGTAGGCCTGGTCGCCCTCCTTGGTCCATGTAGGGGTGTCGGGCAAGGCTGTCCCGTCAAAATAGACAAAGACCTTGCCGGCGTTGGCGTATTGTGCCGTGTCGAAATAGGGCGCACCGATCAACAAGCCCACCGGCTCGCTTCCGGGACCGATCTGCCCCGTATGCGAAACTGCGAAGCCGGACTTGGCGCCGGACTGGGTCTTTGTGTTGCCCCACTCTGCATACAGTGGATCAACAATGACGGGATATAGGGCGTCAGTGTCTTCCACCAGGATGATGAAATGCTCCTCGTCCAGTCTGGCCATCTTGGCGCCCAACTGGCGCTGGCTGGCATCCCAGACCTTGAGATCCCCATAACGAACTACTTCCTTGCCCCCTGCGTTGGCGAACGACACCACGTTCTCGCCGTCGAATACGGTGAAGGTCAATTCCTGACTTTGGACCTGAAAAACCAGTTGCAGCGGCTTATCGCCCTCCGGCTGGCGCCACACGATGAAATTTTGTCGTAAACCTGCCTTGTCATTGAAGTATTCGAGCGTGATCCCGTTGGCCTCCAGCAAGGCCGTGTTGCGGTCCACAACCCAGCGCCCGTTTTCCACGGCACGAGCGCCCGCGCTTGACTTGCCAAACGATAGTAACCGCAACGTCATTTCCCACGGCCTGGGGTTGCCCTCCCCGTAGTCACGCGGTTCGACGGCAAAGCCATCCTCCACCAGCGTAAAGCGCAGGTTTTGCGCCCGGTTGGCGGCCTTGTACACCGCCTGGTTTTCCACCCAGCGGATGTGGTATTCCGACCGCTCGATGTACCCGAAAACAGCGGCTGCGAATCTGGTGTCCAGCATCAGTTGGCCCGCGCCAGTCGGGGGGGGGCGATCAGACAGCCCGCCCCCATCAGTGCGGCAGCGGCCACAGTGTTGAGTCCGCTTCCGCCGAACCGGAATAGCCTGGGGGGCTGCGATTGTTTGAAGCTGTTCATAACACTGCTATATATGTAATCAGTAACCACCACGCCAGTTGGATCAAGGGCCCAACTCAAAGTATATGTAGGCTTTGTAGTTCTTTTTAGAACTACTACTTGACAACTGGGAATCAGTTTGAGGATCGGCGGGTTTCAGCCCGGCATCTTGGTCCGGTCTTCAACCCGGCAATTCGCACGCCTTCGTGCCATCTTCAACCGCTTCCGCAGCTTGGTGATCTTTCCTCCATGTACGCGCCACTCCACCCTTCGCCCCGCGAATTCAGAAACCGCGGTCGAGCCGGAGTGAATGCCGGTGCTGCGGATTACTTCGCTGTTCGGGTGCGACCTGTTCCTGCCGCAGCTCGGCGCGTTGAGTCCTTCCGGCCGTTCCCTTTGGCTCGCCCCCTGAGTAACGCCCGTTTTCGGAGTTTCGCTCGCCGCGGGAGGCGCTACCTTGCGGGCGTGTCCTCGTTGGCGGAACAACTGGCCGCGCATCCGGGGCTCCACCGGGTGGTGGTGCCGGACCTCTGGCAGCAGCAGGCGGTGAGCGCCCTGCGGGCGGGGCGGGACGTGGTGGTCCAGGCGCCCACCGGCGCGGGCAAGACGCTGATCTTCGAGCTGTGGTCCAACCACGGCAAACCCCGGGGCCGCGCGGTGTACACCGTGCCCACCCGCGCGCTGGCCAACGACAAGCTGGCCGAATGGCGCGCCCGCGGCTGGAACGTGGGCATTGCCACCGGCGACCTGGCCGAAAACTTGGGCGCGCCGATCCTGGTGGCCACGCTCGAAACCCAGAAACGACGGCTGATCGAGGGCGACGGCCCCGACCTGCTGGTGGTGGACGAATACCAGATGCTGGGCGACCCGGACCGGGGACTGAATTACGAGCTGGCCATCGCCCTGGCGCCGCCCCGCACCCGCCTGCTCCTGCTCAGCGGCAGCGTGGCCAATCCGCAGGACGTGGCCCGCTGGCTGCGCCGGCTGGGCCGGGATGCCGTGGTGGTGTGCTCGGGGGAACGTCCGGTGCCCCTGGAGGAGGTCCCGGCCGAATCCCTCAGTTACCCCGTGCCCGCGGAGATTCGCGGCTACTGGCCCCGGCTGGTGGCCCGCGCGCTGGCCGAAGGGCTGGGACCGCTGCTGATTTTCGCCCCGCGCCGGCAGGCGGCCGAGGCGCTGGCGGAGGACTTGTCCCGCCAGTTGCCCAATCCGCATCCGCTGACCCTGTCGCCCGCGCAGCGCCAGCTCGTGGGCGAGCACCTCGGCCGGCTCTTGAAAGCCCGCGTGGCGTTTCATCACAGCGGCCTGAGCTACGGCGCCCGCGCCGGCGTGGTGGAACCGCTGGCCAAGGCCGGCCAGCTCCGCGTGGTGGTGGCCACGATGGGTCTGGCGGCAGGTATCAATTTCTCGCTGCGCACCGTGGCTCTGGCGGGCGATTCCTACCGGCGCGACCAGGTGGAGCAGCCGCTGCGGCCGGACGAAATCCTGCAGATGTTCGGCCGCGCCGGGCGGCGGGGTATTGACGAGACCGGTTACGTGCTGGTCACTGCCAACGGCCTCCGTCTGGTGGATGCTCATCCGCTGCACCTCGCCCGCAACGGGCTGGTGGACTGGTCCACGCTGCTAGGGTTAATGAGCGCCGCGGTCGAGCAGGGGCGGGACCCGTTTGCGGCGGCGGCCGAGGTGCAGGAGCGGCTGTTCACCTCCAAGCCCGTGCCGCTGGGCGTCGAGTCCTGCCTCCGGCAGCCGGATACGCCTTGTGGTTTGAAAACCGACGCCGAGCGCGCCCGCCGGGTGCGCCAGCGGGTGCGCGAGATTTGGAACAGCCGCGGCGAGTGGGAGCGCCTGCCGCCGTTGCGCGAAGTGCCGCTGAAGGACATTCGGATCGTGATCGGTCCGGCGAGCTCCCAAGAGGCGGTCGCCGATGGGGGCCGCCCCCGGCTGCGTCCGGCGCTGAGCGAACCCGCCGCGATCGAGAAAGTCGGCCACGGCGCCCTGTGTGTGTTGGGAGAAAGCGAGGGCCATCCGGTGTATGGCCGCCAACTCACCCTGGCGGAACGGGCGCCCGGCGGTTGCGTCCTGCTGGTCAAATGGGTGCGGCGGCTGATCAACTGGCAGGGCCGTCAGGCGACTTTGGACACCTGGCGGGAACGCATCCTTCCCTTGATCCGGGACGGACTGGCGCGCCGGCAGATGCCGGTGGTGCAGGTGGTGGAATCGCCCGAGCGCATGCTGGCCCGAGTGAGCCTGGAACACCTGCCCTTGAAGGCGCCGGTGGACCGTCACGGCGTGGCGCTGTGGCGGCCGCCTCAGCGCGAGGCGCCCTCGCCGGATTGTGCCCGGTGCGATCTGGCGCCGGTCTGCCGCCAACTCAGTCCCGCCACGGGCACGGCCCTGCTCTGGCGCCGTCTGGGTCTGGTGGATGCCGCCGGTCGTCCCACCCGGCGCGGCCAGGTAGTGAGCTTTTTCTCGCAGAGCGACGGCCTGGCGATCGCCGCCGCGTTGGAGGACCCTTCCTATCCGTTGGAGGAGCTGATTTATGACCTGGCCAATCTCAACGCCGGGTTTCGCTTTGCCGGCGAGGAACACCGCTGGGACGGACGCCTGGCGCTGGCCTGCCATCGCGCCTACGGGATTCAAACCGTGCCGGGGTATCTTGAAAACGGGCTGCCGCCGCAATACGGCGCCGGCGCGGAAATCATCGTGGCGAGCATTCACCGCGATCCGGACTCGCGCCGCGCCTGGGCGGGGGAATTCTACGGGGACGGGGACATTGACCGGGCGCTCATCGAGTGGCGCAGTCTGCTGCGGCAGATCACCCACGCGCCGGCGCTGGACTGGCCGCGCTGGCAGGCCTTGCAGGAGCGGGCGCGCGATGTGCTCCAGGAAACCCGCTCGCCCACGCTGACTGACCTGCCCCCGCTGGAACCGCATCAGACCCGCCGCCTGGAGCATCGCCTGATTTTGCGCCGACATTGATGCTCCGCCCCTGATACGGCTTCGCCCCGGTCATGAACCCGTCCTGGCCCTGCTCCGAGTTGCTTCCCGCCCTGCAAGCGACCGCCGCCTCTCTCGGCCTGGAGCGGGCGCGCCGGCATATCTTCCTTTGCGCCGATTCCACGGAAGCCCGGTGTTGCGCCCGCGAAGTCGGCACGGCGGCGTGGGACTTTCTCAAGCGCCGGTTGCAGGAGTTGGGGATGGCAGGACCGACAGCCCCGGTGTTGCGCAGCCGGGCCAACTGTCTGCGGGTCTGTGTCGGGGGACCAATCGCGGTCGTGTATCCCGAGGGCGTGTGGTATCACTCGTGCACCCCGGCGGTGCTGGAACAGATCATCCAGCGCCATTTGCTGCGGGGAGAAGTGGTCGCCGAATACGCTTTTGCCCGCCGCGCGCCGGACGCCGGTTGAGCAGGGTCGGTCTGGCCGGTCCAAGTCCGCGACCTGGCGCGGCCCGCCGGCGGAGGGGGGCCCCAGGTCTCAAGCCTGGTAGGCCAGCCAGAGAGCCCGAAAATACCGCATCACTCGCAGGGGGTCGGCGCTTTCCGGGATTTCGGCCAGGCAAAAGCCGGTGTAGCCGATTTCCTTCAGCCGGGTCAGCAGGCGTCGCCAGGGATATTCCTCCAGATAAAGGTCGCGCAGGTGGACTTCGACGATGCGGTCCTTGACAAGGTCGAAGTTGGCGTCGAATCCCGCGCCGGCCAGGTCGGTCTGGTTGGAATTCCAGCACACACCCACGTTGGGGTGATTGGCCACATCCATAATGGTTTTGATGTGGGGCAGCAGCGCGGTGCCGGCGCCGTGCACTTCGAGGCGGATTTGCTGACCGTAATCAGCGCCGAACCGGCCCAGCTCCCGCAAGGCGCGACCGATTTGTTCCAGGGTTCGGACGACCGGCACCTCCGGGGGTAGGGCGTTGGGGCGGACCTTGACGCCGCTGGCGCCCACGTCGTGAGCCAGGCGGATGTAGTCCTTGGTGGCCTCGATGTCCCGGCGCAGTTGGTCCGGGTTCGGCGTGTGGTAGTCAAACGCGCTGCCCAAGCCGAAGAGTTCGACCCGCGAGTCGGCGAAGCGCCGACGCACCTCGGCCCGTTGCGCGGGAGTCAGGGTGACCTCGACCCCGTGCGCATGGGTGGTGCGCAGCTCCACGCCCTCAAATTGAGTGGCTTCGCAGTTTTTGATGAGGGTGGCCAGGTCCCAGCTCCGGGCCAGGTTGTAGGTGACCAATCCCAGGCGCATGCGACCCGGTCGAGCCGCCGGCGCGGGCGGCTCGCCGGCGGCAAGGGAAAGGGAACGCGAACCGGCAAGGGCGGTCGCGGCCAGGCTGACTTCTTGCAGGAAACGGCGGCGGTTGGTGGAGGATGCGTTCATGGCGACAGCAAAAGGGGTCGGCGGTGGGCTGGCAAGTCCGAGACGGGGCACGCTGAGCCACTTGGCGCGGGTGGCCCGGGCAAGAACGAGTCAGCGAGCGAGGCTTGCGTTTTGAGGCCGCTGGAGTATTGGAGTTTCAATCACCCTGACTGAGACATGAAAACCCCGTTCGCCGAGTCGCGCGTCAGGTCCGCTCCGGGCTTCACCCTGATCGAGCTCCTGGTCGTAATTGCCATCATTGCCATCCTGGCCGGGATGCTGTTGCCGGCCCTGGGCCGGGCCAAGAGCAAGGCCAAGCAGACGGCCTGCCTGAACAACATGCGTCAGTTGGGTATCGGCACGGTGATGTACGTCAACGAGTACGGCAAATATCCGGGATGCCTGTTTGCCCAGGGGGGATTCCGCTACGTGTGGCCGCTGCGGCTGTTCACCCAGATGGGCACCAACCGCGCGGTCTTTTGGTGCCCGGCGGCCCGGGTGGACAGCAGGTGGGACACCAACGTGAACAAGACCTTGGGGGCGCCCCACATGTCCGGCCCCGGACGCGACCCGTGGGGGGTCAGCGAGACCGCGTTGTTTTCCATCGGCTACAACGACTGGGGGGCCTTTCCGGCCTTCTCGGACAAGGGCTTGGGCGGAGACGTGGACAATCCGCAGTACGAGGTCAAGGAATCGGCCGTGCTGGTCCCCACCGAAATGATCATGCTGGGTGACAGCAAGCCCGGCGACGGCGCCAGCGCCCGGCCCACGCGCGGCTGGTTTGACGCCAACATTGATCCCACCACTCCGGCCGAATGGCCCTCCAATCGCCACAACCGCCGCACGGTGCTGATGTTCTGCGACGGCCACGCCGAGTCGGCCCTCCGCAACGACGTCATTGACCCCAGAAACGACAAATGGCACCGGCGCTGGAACAATGACCACTCCCTCGCCGGCTCCTGGACCGTGAATCCGGTCGAGGCGGCCAAGCTGGACCCGTAGTGGGTTTCAGCAGAGGGGGTTACGGGGCAATCGGCTTTTTCCAGCAGGCCGGTGCGTGTTTCCGGGGACAGGGGCTGCCCCTACGGAACCGGGCCCAGGTTGCGACGATTTTTATACCTGATCTTGACACAACGAACCGATTGGTTTATTTATGATGCTAACCTCAGTCAACCATGAAAACGAAATTGTCTGGAACGGTTCTCGCGGTAGCGATGGTCACCTTGTGTGCTGCACAAAAGGCACATGCCAACTCTGATCCAATCATCCGGAATTCGCGCGTGGAAACAACGGTTACGGAAATCGGGAGTGGACTCTTCAAGTACGAATATCGGGTGTTCAATGACTCGCCCGCACCTCAATGGGTTTTGCCCGAGGGGGCGGAGGTGTGGCCCTGCATTATCGGCTATGAGATTCCCCTGGATCATCCTGCCGTGGTGTGGGACGTCACATCACCCGCCACTTGGGACTTTCAATTTATCAGTGCCGCCGAATACGAACTTTGGTACGGCATCCCCAACCCGTTTCAATCGGCCTACGTCCTGCAGTGGTACGACGCCGAATGGCCGGCGCGCATGATTGCGCCAACTGGCTACAATGCCCGGTTCGGATCCGACGAATACGAACCGTTCGCCAATGGTTTCAGCTTTCTGTCTCACCTGTCCCCGGTGGATGGACCCTATGCGAACATATGGCTGGACATGTTCCGCAACTGGGGCGACCCGCCGCTGCCCGGCGGCGGTTTGGTAGGGGGCGGGGGTCTCCCGTACCGGGTCATTCCCGAAGCGCCCGCGCAAGGTCTGGCCGCGATCGGCTGCTTGGGCCTCGCCCTGGCCCTGGCTTGGCGACGACGACGCTCCTGAGCGCCTGAACGCCAGGGCGAGACTCCGTCGAGCCCTGACCTTCCGCGGCTGCGGAACGAGATTCGACATGGCCGCGCCGGATTTGCTCCGGTGCGGCCGGTTTGCTTTTCCGAAACGGGAAAAACCGCCTTGCGCACGCGCCTGCGTTTGCCACACTTCCGACATGAACACCACGATCTGTGCCGTCGCCGGCGTTGCCCGGTCGCGGCCGGGTCATCCCGTCAACCGAGTCCCAAACCCAACCCCCTGTGTTCACCCCATGAAACGCATCCTGTTCCCCGCCCTGCTGCTCGGCCTGGCCTCCGCCCTGAGCGCCCGCGCCGCCGGCACGTCCTTCAACGGCCTGGGCCTGCATCTGGGAAACCTGTACCGCCTGTCCAACGCCAAGACGCGCTCGATCAGCCCGGAAAACTTCACCGGCGAGAAGGGCAAGGGCGGCATGTCCGTGGACGGCCCGGCCGCGCCCGCCGCCCGTGGGTTGGGTCAGGGCTGGAAGGTCTCCCCGTACGTCCGCATCGGCGCCAGACAGACCTTCACCATGGCAGAGATCCAAGGGCCGGGCTGCATCCAGCACATCTGGCTGACGCCGGCGCCGTTGGACAAGACCCGGTTTTACATCTTGCGGTTTTATTGGGACGATGAGACCGAGCCGTCCGTCGAGGTGCCGCTGGGCGACTTCTTCGCCTGCGGCTGGGCACGGTACTGCCAGATCAACTCGCTGGCTGTCTGCGTGAACCCCGGCAGCGCCTTCAATTCGTACTGGCAGATGCCCTTCCGCAAGAAGGCCAAAGTCACGCTCGAGAACCTCGATGACCAGACGATGACGTTGTACTACCAGATTGATTACACGCTCACCGAAGTGCCGGCGGATGCCGCCTATTTCCACGCCCAGTTCCGCCGGGAAGACCCGCTCAAAGTGCCCGGCATCTACACCATCCTCGACGGCGTGAAGGGCAAGGGGCATTACGTGGGTACCTACATGGCCTGGGAGGTGCACAGCACCGGCTGGTGGGGCGAGGGCGAAATCAAGTTCTACCTGGACGGGGACACCGATTTCCCGACCATCTGCGGCACGGGTACCGAGGATTACTTCTGCGGTTCCTACAACTTCGACACCGCCGGACCGGACGGCAAACGCCGTTACACCGAGTTCAGCACGCCCTACAGCGGCCTGCCCCAGGTCATCCGCCCCGACGGCCTGTACGATTCGCAGTCGCGGTTCGGACTGTATCGCTGGCACATTGTGGACCCGATCCGCTTTGAACAGGACCTCAAGGTCACCATCCAGGCCCTGGGCTGGCGCAAGGACGGGCGTTACCTGAAGCTGCGCGACGATATCGCCTCGGTGGCCTTCTGGTACCAGACCGAGCCGCACGCCAAATTCCCGCCGCTCCCCTCGAAAGACGATCTGGAGTTGAAGTGACCGGCGGCTCGGCGCGAGCAACTAAGGCCGCGCTGTCCGATGGTGTGTGGGAACGGGGTTGCCCAACCCCGCGCAGCCCCGGGGGGCGTCAATGGAGTTTGAGCTCGCGCCACACCGAGCGGATGGACTCGACCAGATACCGGTCCACGCGCTCGGTAAATTTCGGACCTATGCGCACCTGCACAAACCGGTCAAAAATTTCCAGCGTCCGGGGGCAGACGTGCGGGCCGTACGCCATGGCCCGGCCCTCGGGCGATTGAAACGAGGGCCAGGCCGGATGCCGCGTCCGTTTGGCAATCACCGACTCCTCCACGGGCAGCAGCACCGAGCCGGTCAGCGTCGAGGCCGGCACTTTCAGGGAACGCAGGACCCGAAGGCAGCGGTCCCGCGTCTCCCGATCCGGAACTTCGAAAAAGGCGCCGTAGCCGATTTCCCCCTCCGGATCGGGACGGTGACGGAACCGGATGCCGGGCAGATCACGCAGGCCCGCATAGAGCGCCTCCGCGTGTCGGCGCAGGTCGGCCACCATGCGGTCCAGTTTGGGCAACTGCGCCCCCAACATGGCGCCGGTCAGCTCGCTCATGCGAAAATTCTCGCCGGCAAACTCCGGCTCCCGCGCGCCTCCCGCGCGCTGCTCAAACAGGGGGCGGAAAAGGCCCATGTCGTGGAACCGCACCGCTCGCTCGTACAGCCGCGGGTCGTTGGTCACCAACGCGCCGCCCTCCCCCGCGGTGATGGTCTTGTTGATCTGGAAGCTGTAAATGCCCACGTCTCCCAGCCCGCCCAGCCTGCGTCCGCGATAGCTCCCGCCCACGCACTGCGCGCAGTCCTCGACCACGGCAACCCGATGCGCGCGTGCGACGGACAGGATCGCCTCCATGTCGCAGGGGCCGCCCAACAGGTGCACCGCAATGACCGCCCGGGTACGCGGCGTGATCTTGCGGGCGAAATCCGCCGGGTCGAGGGTCAACGAGCGGTCAATGTCGGCGAACACCGGCAGCGCGCCGGCGTGCACCACGCAGGTGTAATCCGACCACCAGGTGTAGGCGGGCACGATCACTTCATCTCCGGGGCCGATGCCCAACGCGGCCATGGCGCAGTCCAGCGCGGCCGTTCCGGAAGTGACTCCCAGGGCAAACCGCACTCCCATGTAGCGGGCAAAGGCCTCCTCGAAGTCCCGGACTTTCTCCGGTCGCCCCGGTCCCCAGAAACGGAACGGCGAGGCGCTTTCCCAGACCTCCAGCAAGGCCCGGCGCTCCGCTTCGTCAAAGTACGCGGGTCCCACGTAGCCGGGATCGGTGTTTAACCCGGTCTCTGACGCCGGCGCGTCGGCCGCGCCGCCCCGGAGCGCGGTGACCAATGCGGCCGTGGCCGGAGCGCGTCGCAGAAAATTGCGTCGGCTCAATGCGGGCGGGGGTGGTCTCCTCGCCGACACGTCGCCGGGCGAGGTTGATGTCTCGATGGAGGAAATGCTCCCAGCGGTGGAGAAAGTCGCGGCCTTCATGACGGGGAAGACGAGTTTACCGAGAACTTCCCAGAAGGCCCCCGGACATGCAACTGCTTTGCCCGGCCTGCGAGGTTTATCAGGCGACGCGTTCGGAGAACGCGCCCTACCGAGCTTCGGCAATCTGGTCTGGTAGGGCGGGCTGTCCCAGCCCGCCGCCGGAGCGTCGCCCTCAGCGATCCGACGACGCATGCTTCAGCGCGGACGCTGACGCTCCCGGGCAGTACAAACGCTCCGCGTCTTCTTCGCGCCCGTGCTTGGGGTGCGCCGGCTGGCCGGCGCTTTTGAACCGGCGGCGAGCAGCCACAGTCCGAATGTTCCGCGCTTTTCAGAGCCGGTTGGTTCTCCGAGCCCTGCTCGTTGAATCCAGCGGTTGAGTCGGGTCTAGGAGCCAGCCTTTTTGCGGGCCTGTTCGGCAAGGTTGCGGGCGCGACGGGCCTGTTCGGCGTTGGTGAGCGCCGCGCCGGCGCGGTCCAGCCACTCCGCCAGACGCCGGGCGTCGGGTCCGGACAGCTCTCCGCGTACCAGCCGGGTGGCGATGGCCACCAGCGCCGCCCCGGCTTCATTGCGGAGGGCCGGGTCTTCGAGATGGGGCGCGGCCACCTCGGCGGCCGCCAGAGAAGGGATTTGCCCCAGGGCGGCCAGCAGGCGGCGTTTGTCTTCGGGACTTTGCGCGAGGCGCGCGGCGTGGCGACACATTTCCAGGCGCTGGCCGGCGGGCAGATCGGGATTGCCCGCCATTTCCAGGTAGCCGGACAGGGCCAGGCGTCGGTCGGCCTCGCGTCCGGAGCGGGTGGCCAGCTCGAGCAGGGCGGGCGCGGCGTCGGCGGTTTTCCACGCGCTGAGCGCGCGCACCGCGGCGGCGCGCACGTCGTCGTCGGGGTCTTCGCAAGCGGCGCGGACCGCTTTCAGGGCCGCCGGGCCACCGGTGGCGGCCAGTACATTGAGCAGCGCGGCCTTGGCGGCGCCGCGTGCCCGTTCCAGCGCGGCGATCACGCGGGTGGACAGGGCTGCGGCATCCGGTGCGCGAGCGGCCAGCGCGATGAGGGCCTGTTGAGCGGCGTTTCCGATTCTCTCCTCGCGGTCGGCCAGCAGCAGGTCCAAGACCGGGCTCGCTTCGGCCTCGCCGCCCAGTTCACCGATCTGTCGCAGGGCCGCGGTTCGTACGGGCGGTTCGCCCTGCCGAGTCAGGCTGAGGAGGGTGGGTAGTGCCGCGATCATGCGCCGTCGTCCGGCCAGTTCAATGCCCAGCGTCTGTTGAGCAGCGCGCTCGTCTTTCAACAAGCCCAGGATGGCTTCGTCGGCCGCCCGACCGGGCAGACTGGCCAGGCCTTCGCGGGCGGCCTGGGCGATTTCCCGGTCACTGTCGCTCAGCCGGGGGAGGAAGACGGGAATCGCCTCGTCGGCCCCGAGCATGGCCAGGGCTTTGAGGGCGGCCAGTTGAACCGGTTTGGGGCCCCGGCCGGCCTGGGCGGCCAGGGCGGGCAGCGCGGCAGCGTCCCCGCGATGCCCCAACGCGCCGGCGAGAACAATTTGATGATCGGCCACGGGCAGGCTGGGCAGGGCGTCTGCCAGCACCCGGGTGATGGCCGAGCCGGGCATTTCGAAGGACGTCTGCACGGCGGCGGCGAAGAGGGTGTAATCCCGGCTGCGCAGGAGTTCCCGCAGCAGGGTTGCGCCATCGGCGCCGCGCGCCAGCAGGGCGCCGCGCAGGGCGCCGGCGCGGACCTGGGGAGGCAGGTCGGTGTCCTGATAGCGGTCAAACAGATCGAGCACCAGGTCGCGGCGTCCGGCGGCGACCAGCGCTTCGGCGGCGCGCCCCAGGCCTTCAACCAGGTCCGGAAACAGGTCGGGCGGGGCGCTGGCCGCGGCGTTCATCAGGGCGCGCAGCGCGCCCGGCGTGCCCAGCCGGCCCAGCGCGCGGGCGGCCGCGGCGGCAACCTCGGGGTCGGCGTCCCACACCAGCCGGCTGAAGGGTTCCTCGGCCTGGAGGTCTTTGCGAACGCCCAGCGAGCCGATGACACCGACGAGGGGGCGGCCCTTGAGGGTGTTCAGTCGGGCGCGCAGGGCGTCGTTTACGGCCGGGTCCGGCATGGCTTCCAGGGCGTAGCGGGCCATGTGGTGCAGGTCGGGATCGGCCAGCAGTTCCACCAGCACGGGCACGGCGTCGGGGCCGCCGATGACAGCCAGCTCCCGACAGGCGTCGGCCTTGGCTTTGCGTGGCGCCTCGCCGCGGAGCGTGGCCAGGTGCTCGGCGGCGGTGCGGGTGACCAGCGGGGTGGGCCCTTGCGCCAGGGCGGAGAGTAGGAGCGAGCCGGCGGTCAGCGCGGGCAGGAGAAGGCGGGGAATCATGGGATGTCGTGGAGGGAAGGTTGAACGGGGCTCAGAAAATGTACGGCTCGCGCATGGCGCGGGAACGGAGGCGATTGGCCTCGGGGTCGTTGATGAACTCCTCTTTGACGGGGTCGTACTTCAGGTCGCGCTTGAGCCACATGCAGATGTTGGCGGCGTGGACGGTGGACATCGAGCGGTGCATCACCTCCTCGTTGGCCACGCACTTGCGACGGGACTTCACGCAGTCAAAGAAATCCCGCACATGGCTCAGCGGACGCCCGGTGCGGGCCTGGTAGTCGCGGACGATCTTGGTAAAGTCAGCCAGCAGTTTCGGGTCGGACACATCCGGGCGCGAGTACCCGTCGCCGGCCTCGACCCAGCCCTCGGTGCCCTCGAAGCGCATGGCGCAGGAGCCGTGGAACCACCCCTCGCGGTGGAGGATCATCCGGGTGCCGTCGGCGAACACGGTGACCATGCCGTCGCCGGTGGGGTTGTTGACGTAGTGGTACTCGACCGGGGAGGTGTCGAGCTTGTTGAGGCCGGCCTGGGTCTGGGCAAAGGTGTGGGCGCCCCATTCGCCGATGCAACTGGTGTGGAAGTCGTAAAATCCGCGCCAGCCGCCGCGCACGTAGGCCGAGTTGTAGGGCCGCCACGGGCAGGGCCCCAGCCACTGGTCCCAGTCCATTTCGGATTGGGGCGGCTCGGGCTCGGCGGGCAGCCAGTCGTGCCGCATTTCTGCGGCGTCCCACGGGGCGATGTGGGCGTGGGCGGTGTGGACCTTGCCCAGGCGGCCGCTGCGGGCCATTTCGATACAGAAGATGAAGTTGGCCTCGCTCAGCCGCTGGACGCCGGTCTGGTACACGCGGTTGTACCGGCGGGCGGTTTCCACCACGGCCTGGCCCTCGGCGATGGTCATCGAGGACGGCTTCTCAGAATACACGTCCTTGCCCGCGCGCATGGCCAGCACGGCCACGTAGGCGTGGAGACGGTCCCCGGTCGCGCTGAGCACCGCGTCAATGTCCGGGCGGCTGGCCAGGAATTCGCGGGTGTCGCTGTACACCTTGCAGTCCTGGTTGCCGTAGCGGTTGTCCACCATTTTCTTGACCGCCTCGCGGCGCTGCCGGTTGGGATCGCACGTGGCCACGAAGATGACGTCCGGCTCGCCCATCATCCAGTTCAACACCCCGGCGCCGCGGCCGCCGATGCCGATGCCGCCCAGGACAATTTTCTCGCTGGGCGGCACCGCGCCGTGGCGGCCCAAGACCGAGGCGGGGATGATCAAAGGCAGGGCAGCGGCCGATCCGGTGCGGGCCGCGCGCTGCAAAAACTGCCGGCGACTGAGCACATCGGGAGCACGGACTGCAGCGCGGTTCCCCGGCCGGGGCGCTGCAGAGAGGGGGGGAGGCGTTGACATGGGTACGAGGTTAAGGGGGCGCGCAGGGCTTGGGAAGTCCGCGTTGCACGCGGGTGGCCGTCCTTTCCCGGACAAGGCTAAGGCTGGACGCCCGACCGGGGGGAGACTACTTTCGCCGCCGATGTCAAAGTCTGCGAAGTCCGGCGCTGCCGGCGACTCCGGAGAGTTGAGCTTCAGCGACGCGCTCGGGAAACTGGAGCGGGTGGTCGAGGCCATGGAGTCGGAGGACCTGCCGCTGGAGGCCCTGCTCGCCCGCTACGAGGAGGGCATGAAGCTGGTGCGCCTGTGCGAGGCCCGGCTGGCCGCCGCCGAGGTGCGCATCCGGCAACTGGAGCAGGAACCGGAGGCCGACGCACCGCCCGCCCCCGCAGACCCGCAACCGTCGTCCCAAGACTGACTTGCTACGGATGAGCCGCTACCTGGACATGGTGGACAGCCCGGAACACGTGCGCAAACTGACGCTCGAGCAACTGGGCGTCCTGGCACAGGAAATTCGCGAGGAACTCATCACCGTGCTCTCGAAAAACGGGGGACACCTGGGGCCCAACCTCGGGGTGGTGGAGTTGACCCTGGCGTTGCACCGGGTCTTCGAGACACCCCGCGACAAACTGGTGTGGGATGTCAGCCACCAGTGCTACGTGCACAAACTGCTGACCGGCCGCAAAAGCCGCTTCCACACCATCCGCACCACCGGCGGGCTCAACGGGTTCGCCCTCCGCAGCGAGAGCGAACACGACTGCTGGGGCGCGGGCCACGCCGGCACGGCGTTGTCCGCCGCCCTGGGCATGTGCGCGGCCCGCGACCAGCGGGGCAGCGACGAACACGTGGTGTGCATCTTCGGCGACGCGGCGCTGACCAACGGCATCTCGTACGAGGCGCTCAACAACATCGCCCACACCACCCGACGGTTCATCGGCATCCTCAACGACAACGAATGGTCCATCGCCAAAAACGTCGGCGCCATCTCGGCCTACCTGAACAAGCTCATCCGCCATCCCCGTTACTCCAAGTTGCAGCGTGACTTTGAACGCTGGCTGAGCCGGGTGCGGGGCGGCGAACTCGCCATCCGGCTCGGGCACAAGGCCGAGGAAGCCATCAAGAGCGCGGTCTCCCAGGCCGCCCTCGAACCCGGGGAACGCGGGCCGGACTCGGACGGTCGCGGCGGCTTCGGCAGCACGCTGTTGTTCGAGGAAATGGGGCTGCGCTATCTCGGTCCCATTGACGGGCATGACCTGCCCCTGCTCATCGAGTCCCTGGAATACGCCAAGAGCTGCGACGTGCCGGTGGTCCTGCATGTGATCACCAAAAAGGGCAAGGGCTTCGAGGCGGCCCTCCAGCATCCGGAGAAGTTTCACGGTGTGGGCCCCTACAACGCCGCCACCGGCGAGATTGTCCCGGCCAAGCCGGGGACGCCGCCCAATTACCAGGACGTCTTCGGGCGGGCGCTGGTGCGGTTGTGCGAGCGGGACACCACGCTGGTGGGCATCACCGCCGCCATGCCCAGCGGCACCGGCCTCAAGGCCCTCGCCCAGGCCCTGCCCCACCGGTACTACGACGTGGGCATTGCCGAGGAGCACGCCGTGATCTTCGCCGCCGGCATGGCCACGATGGGCTACCGGCCGGTCGTCGCGATTTACTCGACCTTTCTGCAACGGGCCTACGACGGCATCCACCACGACGTTTGCCTGCAGGACCTGCCGGTGATTTTCTGCATGGACCGCGCCGGGCTCTCGGCCAACGACGGCCCCACCCACCACGGGCTCTTCGACATCGCCTACCTACGCTGCCTGCCCAACGTCATCGCCATGGCCCCGCGGGACGAGGACGAGTTGGTGGACATGATGTACACCGCCACGCGCCAGAAGCATCCGGTGTTCATCCGCTACCCGCGCGGCGCAGGCGACGGCGTGCCCCTCAAGGACGAGCCGGCCCTGCTGGAAATTGGCAAAGCCGAGGTGCGGCAAAACTTCTCCGGTCGCGGCAGCCCCAAGGTCGCTTTCTTCGCCCTGGGCAACATGGGGCGAATCGCCCGGGACGCCATGGTCCTGCTGACCGAGCAGGGCGCGGATGTGGCGCTGATCAACCCCCGGTTCACCAAGCCCCTAGACGCCGCCGTGCATGAATTCTTCGGCCGGGCCGCCGACGTGGTGGTCACCCTCGAAGACCACGTGCTGATGGGCGGCTACGGCAGCGCCGTGCTCGAATTGTACAGCGACCTCGGGATTACCACGCCCGTGGTACGCATCGGCTGGCCGGATCAGTTCATCGAGCACGCCAGCACCGTGGACGAACTGCGGCGCAAGTACGGCCTGACACCGGAAGTCACCGTGGCCAAGGTGCACTGCGTGCTGGACGCCCGCGCCGAATCCCGCCGGCGCGACGCCGCCTGAGGGCCAGCCTGCTGTGGCCACCCGCGGCGGTTCCGGTGCCGCGATTCGACGGCCTGGCGCCGGAGCGACGGCCCGTCGCCCTGGACGGGCTCAGATGAACTCGTTGATGAGGTTCTCGAGCATTTCCTGGCGCCCGCTTTCGTTGGTGCGCACTTCGCCCAGCTTCAGGGCGTAGCGTTCCAGTTCCTCAAAGCCCACCTTGCCCTGCTCGATGTCGCGTCCGATGCCCGAGTCCCAGGAGCGGTAGCGGTGTTTGACAAAGTCGGCCAGGCGGCCGTCGGCGCGGATTTTGGCCGCGATCTTCAGCCCGCGGGCAAAGGCGTCCATGCCGCCGATGTGGGCGTGGAACAGGTCCACCGGCTCGAAGCTTTCGCGGCGGACCTTGGCGTCGAAGTTGGTTCCCCCGGTGGTGAAGCCGCCGTACTTGAGGATGGTGAGCATGATCTGGGTGGTCAGGTACAGGTCGGTGGGGAACTGGTCGGTGTCCCAGCCCAGCAGGAGGTCGCCGGTGTTGGCGTCAATGCTGCCGAGGGCGCCGGCGGCGCCCGCCACTTCCAGCTCGTGCTGCATGGTGTGGCCCGCCAGGGTGGCGTGGTTGGTCTCGATGTTCAGCTTGAGGTGCTCCAACAGGCCGTATTGCCGCAGGAAATTCAGGCAGGCGGCGGCGTCCGAGTCGTATTGATGCTTGGTCGGCTCCTTGGGCTTGGGCTCGATGTAGAACTGGCCCTGGAAGCCGATTTTCTTTTTCCACTCGACGGCCATGTGCAGAAACGCCGCCAGGTGGTCCAGCTCGCGTTTCATGTCGGTGTTCCACAGGGTGCTGTAGCCCTCGCGCCCGCCCCAGAAGACATACCCGGCGCCGTTGAGCTCATGAGTGACCTCGATGGCCTTTTTGACCTGCGCCGCCGCGTAGGCAAACACGTCCGCGTTGCAACTGGTCGCCGCCCCGTGCATGTAACGCGGATGGGCAAACAGGCAGGCCGTGCCCCAGAGCAGGCCAATGCCGGTGTCATTTTGCAGTTTTTTGAGCTCCCTCACCACGCGGTCGAGGTTTCTGTTCGTCTCGGCCAGGGTCCGGCCTTCGGGGGCCACGTCGCGGTCATGAAAGGCGTAGAAAGGCGCGCCCAGTTTCTGACAGAACTCGAACAGGACCCGGGCGCGTTTGCAGGCCATCTCGAGGGAGTTGGTGCCGTCCTCCCACGGGCGTTGCCAGGTGCCCACGCCGAACATGTCGCTGCCCACCCCGCGCATGGTGTGCCAGTACACCACCGAGAAGCGCAGGTGCTCCTTCATGGTCTTGCCCTCGACCACCTCGTCGGGGTTGTACCACTTGAAGGCCAGGGGGTTCTTGGAGTCTGGCCCCTCGTACTTGATGGCCGGGATGTCAGGAAGGAACTCGGACGTTTTCGGGGTGCGTTTCATGGGGCCGCAGTCTAACGGGCCGGCCTCCGAAGGCAAGGCCCGGTTCGGGGCGCAAGCGCGGGCTGGTCCGCGGGGAAACGGTTGTTCCTGCTCCCAACCGGGAGAGCCGGCGTTTCCTACGGTTGCCTCGTATCCCCTGGCAGCCGGCTTTACAGTGCTCCCAACGCCGAAAGCAGCATGCGTGCCGATTGAGGCCAAGGGCGGTGTTTGAGCCTCCATTTTTTTTGATGCAAGTCATCATTCCGTAATTGACAATATGGGGCTCCTCAATATGACTAACGCTCCGTGCAGATCATGAACCGGCTGAGGAAAGTTGCCGGCGCGTTTTCTGTCGCGCTCGGGCTGCTCTCCGGTACTGTCTGCGCCCAGGTTCCCCTCTTGTTGCACCATCAGGGGCGGATGGCCGTGGACGATGTCTTCTTCGACGGCACGGGGCGGTTCAAATTCGCCCTTGTCAATGCGGACGGCTCGCAGACCTGGTGGCGCAACGCGCCCGACGCGGACACCGACGGCGAGCCGGATGCGGCAGTGGAGATTCCGGTCACCCGCGGCCTGTATTCTCTCCTGCTGGGCGACACGCGCCTGGCCAACATGGCGCCCTTGAGTCCGGAGGCGCTCGAAGCCGGAGAGGTCTATCTGCGGGTCTGGTTCAGCGACGGCGTCGGGCCGTTTGAGCGGTTGGTCCCGGACCACCAACTGGCCGCTGCCGGGTACGCCCTGCTGGCCCGCACCGTGCAGGACGGCGCAATTACCTCCGCCAAGCTGGCGCCCGGCGCCATCACACCCGCGCAGGTCCCATCCCTCGATGCGGCCAAGATCGCCAGCGGTCGGCTGGATGCCGCCCGGCTGCCCGTGGGGGTGGCCTTTCAGAGTGACCTGGCCGGATTGCAGGCGGCACTGAACGCGCTGGCCGCGCGCGTGCTCCTGCTGGAAAGCGGGGGCGGCGGCGGGGGGGCCGGTGGCGTGCAGGCCTCGCGGGACCCGGCGGATGCGATCCTGCTGACCGCCGGGTTTGAACGGTTCGCTTCGCTGGCCGGTCCGGCCTGGCGTCCGACCTCGGCCTCCGGCGCGCCCGCCGCCCGCTCCGGCCATTCGAGTGTCTGGACCGGCACCGAGTGGCTCATCTGGGGCGGACAGATCGAGGGCGCTTCCTTCAGCAACAGCGGACGCCGTTACCAACCGGACACGGATACCTGGAGCGCCTTCTCCAACGTGGGGACGATTCCGGAGCCGCGCACAGAACATTCCGCCGTCTGGACCGGTGAGGAAATGATCGTCTGGGGCGGTCGCGACAGCGGCGGGTACCGTAACGACGGCGGCCGGTATCAACCGGCGCCGGACCGCTGGAACCCGACCAACGTGGCCTCTTTCAATGCCCCTGCGGCGCGGGCCGGTCATCTGGCCGCATGGTGCGCCGGGCGGATGCTGGTCTGGGGCGGACGCAATGCCGCCGGCCTGCTCAACGATGGCGCCGTGTACCGTCCGGATGACAACACCTGGGCGGATCTGCCCGCGTCCGGCGCTCCGGCCGGTCGAGTGGAGATGGCCTGGGCCGTCGCCGGCGACCGGGTGTACCTCTGGGGCGGGCAGGGGGCTGCCCAACTGCTCAACGACGGTGCGGCGCTGTTGTTTAACGCCGATGGCTTACCGCAGGAATGGCAGCCCCTGAACCTCGAAGGCGCTCCGTCACCGCGGCGGCGGCACACGGCGGTTTGGACCGGCGCCCGGCTTTTGGTCTGGGGCGGGCAGGGACCGGGCAACGTCTTCCTCGGCGACGGCAAGGCCTATGACCCCGCCACTGACACCTGGGAAGACCTGCCCGCTGCCGGCGCGCCCGCCCCTCGGGCCGGTCACAACGCGCTCTGGACCGGCACGGAAATGCTCATCCTGGCGGGAGAAGGCCCGTCGGGTCCGCTGGCCTCCGGCGCGGCCTATGATCCGGTCAAACGCGCTTGGCGTCCCTTGACTGGCGCGGGCAATCCCACCCCGCGCCGCGACGCCGCCGCCGTCTGGACCGGCACGGAAATCCTTGTTTTCGGCGGTTTCGGCGCAAGCGGGGCGGTGGGCGCGCCCGAGCGACTCGACCCGTCCGGAGACTGGCACCTCTTTCGCAAGCCATGAAACGCTCCCTTCCTGTTTTGCTGATCAGCCTGGCGCTTCTGACGGCGACGTCCGCGCGGGCGCAATGGCTCACCCAGCGCCTGATGCTAAAGGCCGGGTGGAACGCCGTGTTCCTGCATGTGGACGCCGGGCATGCCCCCCTGGAGACCCTGGTTGGCGCCGGCGCCCCGACGCACACGCCGATCCAGGAAATCTGGCGTTGGAACCCCGGCGTGGGCGCGGCCCAGTTCATCAATTCCCCGCAGGAACCGGTCACCGGCGGCACGCAGTGGACCGCCTGGCGGCGGGCCGACGGCGGAGCTTCGGACCTCCAGTTCCTCACCGCCAACACCGCCTACCTGGTGTACTCGAGCACGGATTACACCTGGGAGCTCAAGGGCCGGCCCGTGCTGCCCAACTACCAGTGGACCCTTTCCGGCCTGAATTTCCTCGGCTTTCCCGTCGTGACCACGGCGCCGCCGAATTTTGAGCAATTTCTGGCTCCGGCGCCGGCCCTGCTGGCGGGCGAGATTTACCGCTACCCCGGCGGGGAACTGGGGCCGGCCAATCCCGTGCGGGTGTTTGCGCTGGGCACCACCCCGGTGCAACGTGGCGAAGCCTACTGGCTGCGCGCGGGCTCCGCTTACAACCGGTACTTCGGCCCGTTTGCGGTGAGCGCCGGCAGCTCGGGCCGGGCGGAGTTGGGCGAGACTTTAAGCACCTTCAGCTTCCGGCTGCGCAATCTGACCGCCGCCCCGCTGACGGTGAATCTCACGCTGCGCGCCTCCGAGGCGCCGCCCGCTGGCCAGCCGGCCATTGTCGGCGCGCCGCCGTTGCTGCTGCGCGGTGCGCGCAACCCCACCAACCTGACCTACGGCTACTTCCCGCTGCCTCTGGACACGCCGCATGCCCTGACCCTGGCGGCGCGCGGGCAGACCGGCGACGAACAGGAAGTGGTCATCGGCCTGGACCGCGCCAGCATCACGGCGGCAGTGGGGGACCTGCTGGCCGGCATCCTCGAGTTGACCGACGGCCTCGGTCACACCCGCGTGGACCTGGCGGTGACGGCGCGCGCGGCGTCCCTGGCCGGCCTGTGGGCGGGCGACGCCGCGGTGACCGGCGTCAGCCAGTATCTCCAGCAATACCTGCGGGACGGGACCGGCCAGGTGGTGGTCGGCCCCGACGGCCGCTACGTGGTCACCGACGTCCTCACCAACATCACCAGCGTGCCGGCGCCGTTTCCGTTGCGGCTGATTGTGCACAACCCGGCGTCCGGGCCGGCCACCCTGCTGCAGCGGGTGTACGTGGGCTTCAACGCCGCCACCAATCCCGTGGTGGCCACCGGCGAAGCCGCGCTGCACCGCGGCCTGCTGGCCGACGCCCGCCGCCTCAGCGCCGCGCACCTGCCCTGGAGCGCGGCCAACCCCGGCTGGACTTTCAGCGGACCGCTCACCCGCACGGAGGTGATCACCGTCTCTGTCACCAACCGCTATGACGCGCACGAGTCCAACCCCTTCCTGCACACCTACCACCCGGACCACGACAACCTCAATCCCACTTTCAAGGCCGAGCTGCCGCAGGGGGCGGAGTCTTACACCATTGTGCGCGACATCACCCTGCGCCCGCTGCCCCCGGGCGAGGATTTCCTGAGCCGGGTGCAGGCCGGCCTGAGCCTGGCGGGCGAGTATTTTGAAACCATCCGCGTGCTGGGGCTGGTGCGCGGCGGCGGCCCGGACACCCGGCGCTTTGACGTGCGCGGGGTATTCGAGCTGAACCGGATTGCCGAGGCGCCCAATCTGACCCGTGTCCCATGAACCGTTTCTGTGTTTCCACCCGTACTCATCCCATGAAAACGACCTCCGTCTCCGTTTCCCACAAGCCGGTTCTCCGGTGGTATCCAGGGCGACCCGCCGCGGTTTGCCGCCCGCCCGCCCGGGTGGTGCAGGCGGCGCTGCTGGGCCTGGCGATGAGCCTGGCCGCGCCGTCTCTCCTGGCCCAGGCCACGCCCGCCGTGCCCGAGCGCATGACCTATCAGGGCTTCCTGACCGACGGCAACGGCGTGGCGCTGGGCAACACCGCGCCCAAGAACTACGACATCATCTTCCGCATCTACAACCACGAGAGCAACGGCGGCGCCGCCCTGCTCTGGGCCGAGCTGCAGACCGTGACCGTGGACAAGGGCTACTTCAGCGTGCTGCTGGGGGAGGGGTCGGCGGTGGGCGAGCCGCGTCCGCCCCTGTCCACCCTCTTCCGTGGCCCCACCGCCTCCGAGCGCTGGGTGGGCATCACGGTCAGGGGCCTGGGCCCCGGCGGCGCCAACGTGGACATCCTGCCCCGGCTGCGGATGCTCCCCGGGCCGTATGCCTTTCTGGCCCAGCAGGCCAACAAGCTGGTGCAAGAAAACGGCACCGACCTGCTGGTCAGCAGCGGCAATCAGCTCATGCTGAGCGGGGGGCTGCGGGTGGCGGGGAACAATGTCTTCGAACTGGGCGCGGGGTTGAGTAAACAAACAGACGCCGGCAAGATTGGCTACGCCATCTTTACTCCCGGGGCGTTGGACATCGTGGGCGCGGGCACCAACCCCACTGGCAGCGACCGGGCGATCAAGTTCTGGACTGAAGGGGGCGCCACCTTCGTCGGACCGGTCAGCGCAACCAGCTTTTCCGGCAACGGCGCCGGCCTGACCGGCCTCAACGCCAGCCAGATCACCGCGGGAGTGCTGCCCGACAACCGCCTCAGCGGCAACGTGGCCCGACGGAACGAGCCCAACATCTTCTCTGAGAACAACCAGATCAATGGTCACCTGCGGGTGGGGGATATTGGCAATTTCGCCTTAGGTTCGCCGGGATACGGCAGGGCGCTGGTTTTTTCGGGTGGGCCGGACCTTTCGGGCACTTGGAACAACGACAACTCGGACCCGCTTTGGATTGCCCGCTACAACGTGGCGCAGAATCAGACCGAATTGCGCATCAACATCGGCGACGATCCCGGCGGGAGCGATGACAGACTGGTGGTGGGCACGACGACCGGAAGCGCGGATTTTACCCTTTCCGGCACCTGGACGCCGGTGATGACAGTAACTGCCAACGGCAGACTGGAACTTAGAGGAGCGCTGAGTGCTTTTGGTGGACTTCAGGAGACGTTCGACTGGGGACTTCGGCTTCGAGATAACGACGACCGCAACCGGTACGTGGATTTCTGGCGTCATGCGAACGGTTTCTCCTTCTATACGGTGGGGTACACCCATCACACCACCGCCAACCGAGAGGTGTTGTACGACGGTGACAACAATTGGGACTTTTACTCCGACCGTCGCTTGAAGAAAGACATCGAGGACGCGGAGCCCATGCTGGAACGCGCCCTGAAAATCCCCGTTCGGCGCTATCGCTGGAAGGATGAAGACGAAAGCGCCAAGCGCAAGCTCGGGGTGATCGCGCAGGAGGTGCAGCCGCTGTTTCCGGACCTCGTGGGCCAGCACACCGACCGGGAAGGGGGCGACCCCGTGCTGACGGTGGGTTACAGTGACTTCGGCTTGATTGCCATCAAGGCACTCCAGGAACTTGCGGCCCAGCATGAATCAGAGGCGGCTGGACTCCGCGAGCGACTCAAAAAGCAGGAAGAACAGCTTGCCGCCCAGGCCCGGGAACTGGAAGCCCTCCGCTCCCAGATGACCGCCCTGCGGTCGGTCGTGCAGGACCTGGTGACCGCGCGCGCGGCAGAATCCCCGGTCCCAACCCGGGCCACCGCGCTGGCCGGGGCGGCCCCGGAACCCTGATCTGCTCCGGACGCGCGAACCGTCGCGAGAGCCCATGAGCCGTTCAGCCCGCTCTTCCCCATGAAACGCCCATCGCGAGTACTGCGTGCGAGCTTCGCCGGCTGGCTGGGGCTGTTGGCCCTGACCCTTCCTGTTGCCGCCCAGGTTGTCCTGCCCCTCGAATTCCACGCGGTGCATCTGGGCGAGACCTGGATCAACCTCCAGTCTCAGGCCGGCGTGCCCATTTCGATGACGACCAACGACCCGCCGGGTTCCAACGGCCAGCAGCCCGAGGGCAACGAATCCACCGGTGTTTTCACCCCGCCCACCGGGGGACAGTTCCGCAACTTCCTGACCTTCGGGGCAATCCCGGGGTTGAAACAATCCGACTGGTTGGTGGTGCGCACCTCCGCGATCTTGCAGGCTGGCGCCACGCCGTTTTCCGGCGTGGTCGCTGCCGAGATGCGGCGGCCCCGCGCCACCGTGGGCGGTCAGGTGGTGATGGTCCTGCGCCGGGCGCAGGTGGGCGCGCCGTTCCTCAGCCGCCAGGTGTCGTTCGCCTTCGGTGCCATCGTGTCCGTGCCGGAGAAGGACGAAACCGGTGCCCTGTTGTCGGGCATTCCGTCCACGGCCTACTGGCTGCCCGAGCCCTTTACCACCAACGACCACGCCGGCGCCGGCTATTATTGGAGCCCGCACGCCCGGCAGGTCTATGCCATCCAGCCCGGCCCGTTGGCCATCACTTGGGTCAAGGCCCAGCCCTACACCGCGGCCACCAAGCCGGCGGGGTACGAAAATCCGGGGGGCGGGCCGAGTTTTTGGACCAACGGCCCCAACATCTTCCTTCTGTTCACCGAGCGCTACCTGGTGTCCGGCACCGCGGCCAAGCCGCCGCGCAAGATTTACTGGACCGAAAAGAGCTTTCAGAAGAGCGGCCTGCCCGTGCGCGTGCCGCAGGCGCGGGTGGGCGCGGTGAACGTCGTGTACAACAACAACTTCCCGCGCACGGTGACCGAGGAGTTCCAGGCGGTGGGCGCCAGCAGTCCCACCGACGGCACCACCAACCAGCCCCTGCCGGAGCTGCGCACGCTCTGGTTCGACCAAGTGGGCCAGGAGGGCAGCCTGCGCGCCTACAACTACGAAGGGCGTGTCTTTGTGGAGTTGCTGGGTGATCTGCGTCCCGACGGCAAGACTTACATTCCGCTGGGCTACGAGATCGTGGACGTGACCAAGCAGCCCGTACCCCTGGATATGACCATTGAGCTGGGCGAGCGCATCCTGCCGCCCGAAGGCGGCTCGGTGGACGAGCTGTATCCGGAGCCCTTGCAGCAAAGTGTCCTGGGAGGATTCGCCTATCGGCGCGACCTGGGCGCCGGCCTGGCGCCGGAACTCTACGCCATCAAGGAAACCTTCAACGTCAACGATTACCTCGTGCACTGGCTGGAGACCGGCGAGGCCGGCCTGCGCTGGCCGCGGTTGTTTGGTCGCTACGCCCTGCGTTGGCCGACCGATGTGTCGCGTTACAGTCACTACGTGCGCCCGCCGGCCCGCGACAAAAACGAGGCGGCGCTGACCGGCGTGCAACTGGAGCCCCAGAACGCCCCGGTCATCGAGTATCAGGACACCTTCGCCGGTCCGCGCGCGGATCTGACGGCGGACTACAAATTCTACACCTGGCTGGACGATACCGTGCCGGTGCACCGCACGCTCCTGCGTTTCTCCGCGGGCGATCAGGTGGCCTTCGAGCGGGTCTTCTCCTGGCTGGATGCCAATCTGCGGACCGGCGATTTCACCGGACCAAGCCTGTCGCCCGCCGCGCGGGCGGTGGTGGCCGGTCTCTCGGCTTGGAACGCGCAGGAGAACCGCTTTGATTGGCCGGGCAGCCTCGCGCTCACCGCGCCCCGCGTGGTCAGCCAAACAGTCAACGTGGGCGAGCGCATCCTGCCGCCGCCGGAGAGCGATGTGGCGGACGGGGAGGGTTACGTGGCCGGGCACATCAACCGGGCCATCGGCACCTCGTACAACGTCAATGCCTATGCAGACCCTCTGCGGGTGGGCTTCGAGGCGGCCAATCGCGGCGCCATCATCCCCGTCAACGCCATCCCGGGCAAAAACCGGCTCGAGGTCTGGTGGTTCCGGCTCAACGGGCCGCACGCCGGCTTCAACTCCGGCAACACCCTGCTGGGATTCCGATCCATTTACTGGCCCACGGTCGTCGGGCGGTACACTCTCCGGTGGCCGGAACAGGCGCGGGAGATCGTGCTGGCCAGCCTCCAGGGCGGCACCGGCCTCACGTCGTACGAGGCCCAGGGCAGCATCTACTACCAGAACGACCCGAACGCCGACGGCTACAACCCGAACGAGGAACACGCCATCATGTCCGGCGGACAGCCCTTTGCCACGCGGGATGACCTAAACATCCTCGATCCGCCGGAGCGGTATTCCTCGCACCCGTACGTGCTGGTGGAGTATCAGCACCCCGACGGCCGGCCGGCCATGACGGTGTTCAAGGTGCTCCGCGAAAAACCCGAGGCCGGATGGGTGTTCGATTACCTGGTGCCGGCGGGGCAGAAGCTTCAACCGCCCCCGCCGCTGACTTTCCTGGCCAAGCCGGTGGAAGGCAGCGGCGATGCCGCGGTGAACTACAACACCGAGCCCACCGGTGGCGACGGCGACCTACCCGGGAGCTGGACGCCGGAGCACGCGAGCGGACCTTATGGCCACTACCAACGCTTCACCTACCGCGATCGCAAGCATGATTTCTGGGTGTATCGCGGCCTGCACGCCGGCCTGCCCGCTTTGGCGGCGGGCACGTACAATCCCACGACCCGGCAGATTGACCCGCCCGCGGCGGCCACCGCCGTGGCCGGGCAGCTCTTCAGTTATGCCGTCCATGTCTCGCGCCAGGCCGAGAACCTGGTATTGAACCTCCTGGAGGGACCGGACTGGCTGAGTACCAGCGGTCTGACCCTGGCCGGCACGCCGCAGACCGAGGATGTGGGCGCGTCCACGGTTACCTTCACGGTCCGGGACTTGTACGACCAGACCACGGTCACCCAACAGTTTGCCCTGACCGTGGCGGCCTCCGCTTTGCCCGTGACCCAGCCGCCGCTGGCCATTGTCAGCACCAATCCCTACACCGGCAGCGTGGTGACGTTTACAGACCGCCCGCCGTTCCTGGCGGAATCTCCCACTCCGACCAACAGCTTCACGATGCGCTTCTATTACAAGACCGAGCCGGGTTTTGCCTGGCCGGGAGTGGCCAATCCGCCGCCGCCCGGGAGCATCGTGCCCTACCTGCGACCGCGGGATCCGGTCAGCGGCCAGTTCGTGGGTGACCCGGCCTCAAAAGACACCCCCTCGCTGCAGATTGTCTATCGTCCTTACTGGCCGGTGCGGGACCCGAAAGACTCCTCGAAACCGATCCCCACACTGCCCTTTGGGGCCACCCTCACCGAGCCGGCGTTCAACCTGCCGGGGGTGCGGGATTTCAAGACCGCGCGCATCCTCTACCAGCAGTCCATCGCGGCGAATCTGAGCAACGCGCTCGTCAGCGCGGTGCTGCATGACCCCACGCGGGCGAAGTTCGTGGAGATCACGAACCAGTTTGCCGACCGCCTGCCGGCCAGCATCCGCACCGAGTACTACCAGGGCAAATACTACTTTCCGAACCTCCCGCCGCACCTGGTCAACCGCCTGTATCTGGACCCGAACCGCGGGTCCAAGGGCAGCCTGGTGCTGGTCGGGCAATACCAGAAGGAATTGCTCGGAGAGAGCTATCTGTTGTTGAACGTCCTGCGCGGCAGCGATCTGCAGGCCGCGCATGACCTGTGTCCGGCGGCCGACACCGAGAATCGCCCGCGTTGGGTGGCGCTGGTGAACGCCCTGGCCACCCGGGTGGAGACCTTCCACGAAGATCTGCCCCTGAGGCCCGGCGCGTACGTGCCGGACCCGGCCCGGACACGGACTGTGGGCGTGGGCAATCTGGCGGAAGTGGACGACGACAACATCGCCGTGGATTCGTACGCCCTGAGCGCCACCGGCCCGGGCGAGGGTTACATCACCGTCGTCGAGGCCGGCGGCACGGCGTTCACGGAACCGGGAGACCCCGTGAGTCTGCACATTTTCAAAGTGGGCGGTAGCCTGCATCGGGGCGAGATCAAGATTCTCCCCGCGCCCAACCCGCTCAGCGAGCTGATCACCTTCCAGCACACCGCCGACCTGGCCGGGCGCTTCGATGAGTACGAGTATGAGTGGAAGATCGCCGCGCCAGTGGACGGTTTCCCGCCGGAGCCGGATGCCACCATGTCGCGCTACCTGCCGCTGACCAATGTCGTGGCGGATTTGCCCCGGTACACGCTGGGCGGGGCCGGCATCCAGGTGCTGGGGGACAACTACGTGGTGATGCGTTACCGGCCCAGAAGTCAGGAGCATCCGCTGCGCAATCAGTGGTCGGAGTGGACCCGCCCCGCGCTGGCTGAGGGTTGGATCAAGCGCGTGCTGGCTGGCATCAACCCTTTCAACCAGCGGGTGACCGATCTGTTCAACAACCGGGTGAACACGGACGTGAGCCTCCTCACCCAGGCCGGCCGCCGCTGGGAAGGCGACGTGGCGCTGAACCTCGACACCATCAACAACTACGGCCTGATCGAAATTTACGAGACCGTGCTCCGGCGCGGCCGCCTGCTGAGCATCGAGGCCGGGTTCAACTACGGCCCGGCCAACGACGCCCTCCTGCTGGCGGCCGGCTACCTGAACGACCTCTACATGCTCCTCGGGCACGAGGCGTGGGCCGACGCCGCCAATCCCACCATCGGCATCGGTACCGCCGACCGGACCTATGGCGAGATCGCCACCGCTCTGTTTGCCTTCCGCGGCCAGGTGGCCTCGCTGCTGGAGGAGGAGCTGGCTCTGTTGCGCGGGCGCGACGACTTCTTCCTGCCCGGCGTGGAAATCGCCCCGGTGTACAACCGCCTGGTTTGGAACTACACCCGCGGCATTGACGCCGGCGAGGTCATCTACGCCCTTAACTACAACATCCAGGAAAATCCCGACCAGTCCCCGGACGGCATCATCAACGCCGAGGACGCCGCCCGAATGTTCCCGCAGGGGCATGGCGACGCCTACGGCCATTACCTCACCGCGCTCAAGGGCTACTACTCCCTGCTGATGAACCGGAACTTCGACTGGGTCCCGCGCATCGAGGCGGTGAACGTGCTCGGCCAGCCGGTCTCGGTGGATTACCAGGACGAGCGCAAATTTGCCGCCGCCGCCGCCGCCGTCGCCCGCGCCGGCCGGCAGATTTTCGACCTGACCTGGCGGCAGGATTACCGCGCCGTGAGCAAACAAGGCTGGGAGCACTTTGCCGCCACGCGGGTCAACACCCGGCGCAGCTACATCAACGCCACCGACGGCAGCGAAAGTCATCCGGTCCGGTACTGGGGCCTGGATCACTGGGCCAGTCGCGTGGGGCAGGGAGCCTACCTGCACTGGGTCGTGGGCAATGCCATCCTGCCAGCCGTGGACCCGGATCCCACCCACGAAGGCATTCAAAAAGTGGATCGCACTACCGTGCCCGAATTGCGCGAGCTGGCGACGCTGGCCGGCGGCCTGCAAACGGCCCTGGACAACGCCGAGCGCGGCCTCTCGCCGCTGGGCATCCCGGAAGACGGCCTGGCGCTGGACATCAATCCGAACGCCGTGGTGGGCGTCGAAGGCGGCACCCACTTCGAGCAGATTTACCAGCGGGCGCGCGCAGCCCTCAACAACGCCCTGGCCGCGTTTGACGACGCCAAGGACGTCACCCGGCTCATGCGTTCGGAGCAGGATTCCCTGGCCGAATTCCAGAACGCCATCGCCCGCCAGGAACAGGCCTACAAGGTGGCCCTCATCGAGCTGTACGGCACGCCATATCCCGATGACATGGGGCCCGGCAAATCGTATCCCCAGGATTACGACGGCCCGGACCTGATCCATTACACCTATGTGGACCTGCCGGAAAAGGACATCCCCGAGGTGTGGAGCTACTCGAACACCACGGAATGGACAATCACCTTGCGCGACCTGCCGGCGGATTGGACCGAGCGGTTTTACACCTCGCACACCTACGACCACGACAACAATCCCTCGACGCCCGAGGTGAGCATCTTCCGGGACGTGGAGGAGATCACCTTCAACATCGGCCCGCACGGGTACGCCGAGAAGCCGGCCCACTGGACCAGCCGCCGCCGTCATCCGGGCAAAATCCAGCAGGCCCTCTCCGCGCTCATCCTGGCCCACATGCGCCTGCGGCACACCATCAACGACACCGCTGGCGACCTGGTGGTGTTTCAGAAGGCGTTGGATGTCTTTGACGCGGATGTGCGCGACCGTCAGACAATTCGCGATATGCAACTCGGCCTGCTTCTTGCCGAGGAAGTGCTCGAGAAAGTCAAGTTGGCCGACGAGCTGTGGCAGGCTGTCACAGACTCAGTGAAGGAGGACATCGAAGAGTCGGCAAATGTGGTGGCGGAAGGGATTCCGCGCAGTTTCATCGTTGGGTTGGCTTCCGGCGGGGACCTGACCTCGGCCGGGCGGGCCTTCGTGAAGCAGGCCGGTTTCGTCATCACGAAGAGTTTTGATGTCTTGCAGTTCGCGCGCAAGGCGGTGGTGATGGCTCTGGAAACCGCCACTTCCAGCACCAAGCGCTGGACAGAATTTGCCGGTATCGGCGGGCTGGAACGCGAAATCCAGCTGCGCAACGCCATCCATGACCTCGGCAACAAGCTGGGAGACATGCAGGAACGCCTGTGGACCATCAACGAGCATCTGCGCGAGTACGACGACCGCCAGCGCGAGGTCCGCGCCCTCATCGCCCAGGGCGAGAACATCCAGGCCGAGCGCGAGATCTTCCGCCAACGCGCCGCTGCGGTCATCCAGGGCTACCGCACCCGCGACGCCGCGTTCCGCATCTTCCGCAACGAGAAGCTCGAGCGGTACAAGACGCTCTTTGACCTGGCCGCGCGTTACGCCCTGCTGGCCGCCAACGCCTACGACTACGAGACCGGCCTGCTGGGCGCCTCACAGGGCCGGGATTTCGTCCGCCGCATCATCAACGCCCGCGCCCTGGGCGTGGTGCGCCAGGGCGAGCCGCAGTTTGCCGGCAGCAACACCGGCGACCCCGGCCTGTCCAGCGCGCTGGCCGAAATGAAGGCGGACTGGGACGTGCTGCGCGGCCGGCTGGGCTTCAACAACCCGGACGCCTACGGCACTACCGTGTCCCTGCGCGCCGAGAAGCTTCGCCTGCTGCCCGGGCCCGAAGGCGATTCCGCCTGGCAGGATTTCCTGCAGCAGTGCCGCCGGCGGGACCTCCTGGCCGACGCCGACGTGCGCCGGTATTGCCTGCAGATCGACGACGGCAGCGGCCTGCCGGTGCCGGGTTTGGTCATCGAGTTCGCCACCACCATCGCCGATGGCGTGAATCTCTTCGGGCTGCCGCTGGCGGCGGGCGACCACGCCTTCAGCCCCAGCGCTTTTGCCACCAAGATTCATGCCCTGGGCGTGGCGCTGGAGGGCTACCGCGGCATGGACAACCCGGCTGCCAACCAGGACGCGGTGAGCGGCGCCGGCGGCGTGTCTCCGTCCGACCCCATCGCGTGGTTCCTGGACCCGCTGGCCCTGGCGGCCACGCCGTACGTGTACTTCATCCCGACCGGGGTGGACGCCATGCGCAGCCCGCCGCTGGGCGACCGCAGCGAGGTGCGCACCTGGAACGTCCAGGACCTGGCCATTCCCATGCCCTTCAACATCGGCGCCTCGCCGTTCTCGGAAGGGGTCCATTTCCTGTCGGCCGATTCGCTCACCGAACCGCTGTTTGCCCTGCGCAAGCACCAGGCCTTCCGCCCTGTCTCCAGTCCGGCGTATTTCAGCCCGAATCTGTACAGCAGCAGCGGCACTCTGTTGCGCTCGCAGTTCACCAACAACCGGCTCATCGGCCGCTCCGTTTGGAACAGCCAGTGGAAGCTGGTGATCCCCGGCCGCACGCTGCTGAACAATCCCGACGAAGGTCTGGAGCGGTTCATCCGCACGGTGCGGGATATCAAGCTGCACTTTGTGACGTACTCCTATTCGGGCAATTGAACCTTCTGCTCATTGACCGGTCATGAACAACTGCCTGCTCAAACTGGGTGCGCGAGAGGGTCCGGCCGGTGTCCGGTCTGCCGGCGGCCGGCTGACTGCATTGACGTTGCTCGGCCTGCTGCTGGCCATCCCCGGACGCAGTTATCCACCTGCGCCGCATCATCTGGTCTATGGCACGGTGCGGGGGGAGCTGGGACACCCCCTGCTGGACGTCAACGCCGAAGTGCTTCTGGAGGTGGACGGCCACATCCTGGCCCGCGCTCCCGTGGCCCGACGCCCCGAACCCGGGGTGAATTACCAGCTCGCCATCCCGGTGGATTCCGGGGTGACCCCCGACCTGTACAAACCCACCGCCCTGCGGCCGGTCGTCCCGTTCCGGCTGCGGGTGCAGATGGGCGGGGTCACTTACCTGCCCCTCGAGATGAGCGGCGCCGCCGCGTTGTTCAGCCGTCCGGCTGAACGCTCGCGGGTGGACCTGACCCTCGGGGTGGATTCGGACGGAGACGGCCTGCCCGACGCCTGGGAACAGGCGCTGATTCAAATGCTCGGCGGCCATCTGACCCTGGCCGACATCCGACCGGGGGATGATGCGGACAATGACGGGCTGTCCAACCTCGACGAGTATCTGGCCGGCACGTACGCGTTCGATCCCGTAGACGGGTTCGAGCTGGCAATCCTCTCCACGCCGGAGGGGCGCCCGGCGGTGGAGTTCACCGCCATTCGGGGACGCAGCTACACCGTTCTGGCCTCGGACGATCTGCAGCAATGGATGCCGGTCACGTTTACCCTGCCCGGCGATGCCGCCGGGGGTCCGGCCCGTTCAGATTATTACGCGACCGACTCCCGCCGGCTCCGGCTGGAACTCAATGGCCCGGAGCCGGGCCGCCCGGCGTGGCGCTTTTTCAGGCTGATGGTCCGCTAGGTGCGATCATGCCTCTGCCCGTCCTTGACCGGCCGCAACCGGGTTTCCGAGTGTCCCCCCGGGGTGTCCTGGGGGGGCTGGTGGGGCTGGCCGGATTGCTTGGGCTTGTGGTGTTTTGGCCCCAGTCGGCTCGCCCTCCGGAGACCGGGGTCGAGGTGTTGCGCACGGAGCTCGAGGTGCGGGAAGGGGTGCTCTACCGAAAAGGCGCCCTGGAGCCCTTCACTGGCGCGATGATTGAACGGTACCCTGACGGAACCCTGTTGTCGCGTTCCACCGTGGTGGCCGGCCGGTTGCACGGGCTCTCGGAAGGATGGTATCCGAACGGGCGGCTGCAGGTGCGCGAATCCTTCGTCCGGGGCATTTCTCACGGCGTGCGGACCAAGTGGCATCCCAACGGCAACACCCAATCAGTGGCCACCATCGTCGAGGGGCAGTTACACGGGCGGTTCCTCCGCTGGCACGAAGACGGTTCGCTGGCTGAAGAGCTGTCCCTGAAGCACGGCGAGCCGGACGGAGTTTCGCGCGCTTACTATCCGAGCGGCTTTCTGAAGGCCGAGGCCCGGTTGGAAAGCGGTCGGTTGGTCTCCCGGCAATTCTGGGAGGACGGGCAGCAGCCGGCTTCCGCGTCGCGCCCTTGAGCGGCGGCAGGGCTTGGTCAACGGTGTCGTCATGAAAATTTCCCAGCTTGCAAAGCCGGCGCTGGACATCTTGAGGAGGCTGCTTTTGGGGTGGGGGCTTGCTATTGGGGCGGGAAGCCCGGGACTTGAGGCGACCGAAATGCGCTCAGACCGATATGTGCTTCAGCATGCCACGCTGGATGGCGGGGGCGGCGCCGCCGTATCGGCACGCTTCCGCGTCCAGGCCTCGCTCGGAATCCTCGGCGGTCTGGGAGGCGGCACGACTTCCGGAGTGGGGCACGGCCATGGCTTGGTCGCAGTTTTGAACGAACCGGCCCAGCCGCGGGACGACACGGCCGTTCGCCCGGCCGGGCTCTCGGTAAAAATCCCCCTGCCCACGCTGTTGGCGAATGATCGAGACCCGGAAGGACAGCGACTGGCCGTGGTCCGGTTCGATGCCGTCAGCGCGGCGGGTGGCCGAATTGTACTGGACCGGGGTTGGTTGTTGTATGAACCGCCCGCCGCCCCGACGGCGGAGGACACTTTTCGTTATACGGCAGAGGACAGCGCCGGGAATCGAACCTCCGCGCTCGTGGCGGTGCTCGAAGCCGGTAGCGGGCCGGACCCCTCGCAGAACCTGGTGGCCATCACGCTGCTGCCGAGCGGCCATCGCCGCGTCACGTTTGCCGGGATCGCCGGGCGGCTTTACCGGATTGAATGGGCCGGGTCGCTGCCGACCCCGCACTGGGAGCCCTTGGCTTCTGTGGTGGCGGATTCCCGGGGAATGATCGAATGGGTGGATACTACCGAGCCGTCGCCGCCCCAACGCTTTTACCGCACGGTGGCGCCATGAACCTCCGCCCTCGCAATCTGACCGGCCGCGTGATCCGCGTGGCGATGGGCGTGCTTTGCCTGCTCGTGACCCGGGGCGGCGAACCCGGCTCGGCGCCGGCGGTGTTTCATTTTGAGGTAAACCGAGAGGTCCCGGACGGAGACCTGTCCGGACTGGCGGACGTGCGAACGCTTCCCTCGCTGGGCGCGGAAATCAGCCGGATCACCGTCACCCTGCAGTTGTCGCCCGTCGGGGCCGGGGGATTTTTGGGTGACCTCTACGCCACCCTGTCCCACGTGGGAGGGGGGTACGCCGTACTGTTGAACCGGCCGGGACGCAGCCCGGAGCTGCCTTTCGGGTACAGCGACGGCGTGAGCGCCCGCGTGACGCTGGCCGATGATGCCCTGGCAGACATTCACCAGTACCGGCTGACCTTGCATGGCAGTCATGCGATACCCCTGAGCGATTCCCTGACCGGCCTTTGGCAGCCGGATGGGCGGACGACAGACCCGCTGGAGGTGATTTCTCAAGACCCGCGTCCGGCCCGGTTGGGAACATTCGAGGGCGCCGATTCCGCGGGGGAGTGGGTGTTGCTCGTGGCCGATGTCAGCGGTGGGGGCGTCCACTGGCTGGAGAGTTGGAGCCTGAGCATTACCCCGGTACCCGAACCCCGGATTGTCGTGTTGATGGGCCTGTTGGGGTTGGGGTGGATGACCCGGCGGCGGTGGCGCAGGGGATCTGCCGGGAGGCCGCGAGCCAAAGTGGAAGCGGGCTGATGCTTCGCCCGGTTGGGTGCGTTGCGGCTTTTGCGCGGTTGCAGCCGGGGGATATCCCGCCGGTTTGAGATGGCGGCGTGGTCAAAATTTTCTGAAAAGGCATTGACAAGCCGAGGAGGAATTCCTAGCTTTGCGGTCTTGTTACGAATTGACAAGGCTGTCCGTCCCCGGGACATCCCGGTGTGGCGAACGGTCGTTTGTCATTTTGGGGCGGAGAGAACCGTCCCCCAAAGACGGATTGGGGTCGCCCATGTAGCTCAGTCGGCAGAGCGCGTCCTTGGTAAGGACGAGGTCACCAGTTCAAACCTGGTCATGGGCTCCACCGAACCAGCACGGCACAATCAGCGACACAGACAATGGCTAAAGAGCAATTCCAACGTACCAAGCCGCACGTCAACATTGGCACCATCGGCCACATTGACCACGGCAAGTCCACCTTGACCGCCGCGATCGTGGCCACCCAGGCCCGCAAAGGGCTGGCCACCCCCATTTCCTACGCGGACATCACCAAGGGGGGCACGGTTCGCGACGAAACCAAGACGGTGACCATCGCCATCTCCCACGTCGAATACCAGAGCGAGAAGCGGCACTACGCGCACGTGGACTGCCCGGGCCATGCCGACTTCATTAAGAACATGATCACCGGGGCGGCCCAGATGGACGGCGCCATCCTGGTGGTGGATGCCTCCGAAGGGCCCATGCCTCAGACCAAGGAGCATGTCCTGCTGGCCCGGCAGGTGGGAGTGCCCGCCATCTTGGTTTACCTGAACAAGGTGGATCTGGTGGATGACCCCGAGTTGCTCGATTTGGTCGAAATGGAATTGCGCGACCTGCTCAACAAGTACGAGTTTCCGGGTGACAAGACCCCGATCGTTCGCGGCAGCGCCAAAGCGGCCCTGGCGGGCGACCCGAAGGGCGAGGAGTCCATCCAGAAGCTGCTGGAGGCGGTGGACGAGTTCATCCCCCTGCCTGTGCGCGAGGTGGACAAGCCCTTCCTGATGAGCATCGAAGACGTGTTCAACATTGAAGGACGCGGTACGGTGGTGACCGGCCGGGTGGAGCGCGGGATCCTCAACCGGATGGACGAGGTGGAAATCGTCGGCCTGCGGGAAACCCGCAAGACGGTGGCCACGGACATCGAGATGTTCCGCAAGCTGCTGGACAAGGCCCAGGCAGGTGACAACGTGGGGGTGCTGCTGCGCGGCACCAAAAAAGACGAGGTGGAACGCGGCATGGTGCTGGCCAAGCCCGGGACGATCACCCCGCACACCCGCTTTAAGGCCGAGGTGTACGTGCTGTCGAAGGAAGAAGGCGGGCGCCACACGCCGTTCTTTTCCAACTACCGGCCGCAGTTTTATTTCCGTACCACGGACGTCACCGGTACCATCACCCTGCCCCAAGGGGTGGAGATGGTAATGCCGGGGGACAACGTCTCGGTCGAAGTCAAGGTCATCGCGCCCATCGCGATGGAGCGCGGCCAGCGGTTTGCCATCCGCGAGGGCGGCCGCACCATAGGCGCGGGTCGGGTGACCGAGGTCTTGGAATGACCGCCGGGCTTGAAAACGGCGGCCATTCGCACATCTTGAACAGGCACGTGGTGGTTAGGGCGGTAGCTCAATTGGCAGAGTAGCGGTCTCCAAAACCGTCGGTTGGGGGTTCGAGTCCCTCCCGCCCTGCCAACCCGGATCAAACATGGAGGGGTGGCAGAGTGGTCGAATGCGGCGGTCTTGAAAACCGTTGTGGGCTCGCCCACCGGGGGTTCGAATCCCTCCCCCTCCGCCAAAGCAGCCAGATCGCGTGAATCAATACATCACATTGGCCTTGTGGGCGCTGATCATCGGTGGGGTATTCATTTACCTCTGGCGCAAGGGCCTGCTCACCCGCCTCGGCACTTACGTGGCCGAAACCCGGGAGGAGCTCCGCAAGTGCACCTGGCCGTCCCTGGCCGAACTCAAAGGTTCGACCGTGGTGGTGATGATTACCATAGCCCTGTTGGGCCTCTTTACCATGGTCTCCGACTTCATCATCCTGAAGATCGTGCGGGGTATCCTTCCCAAGCTGTAAAGCGGCCGTATCCCCTTCCCTCCATGCGCAGCCAGTGGTTCGTCCTCCACACGCTCTCCGGCCAGGAAATGAAGGTCAAGGAAAGCATCGAAAAGCGCCTCAAGACCGAGGAAATGGAGGACTACATCAAGGAGGTGCTCGTGCCCATGGAGAAAGTGGCCGAGGTCCGCGGCGGCAAGAAATCCGTCTCCTCGCGCAAGCTTTATCCCGGCTACGTGTTCATCCACATGGTCCTGTTGGATGACAACAACCGTCTGATCGAGAAACCCTGGTATTTCATTCGTGAAACCCCGGGGATCATCGGGTTTGTCGGCGGAGACCGGCCCACCCCCACCAGCCAGGAGGAAATAGATTACATCAAGGCGCAGATCTCCGAGTCGGAGGAGACCGAACGGCCCAAGGTCAGTTTCGAAGTGGGCGAAACGGTCAAGATCAACGACGGGCCGTTCCTGAACTTCAACGGCGTCATCGAGGAGATTGATCCCGAGCGGGGCAAATTGAAGGTCACCGTCAACATTTTCGGCCGAAGCACCCCGGTGGAACTCGAATATTGGCAGTTGGAAAAAGTCTGATTCCCCTTTCGGGCGCCGGAAACCGCGCCCCTCGAGCTATGGCAAAAAAAGCGGTTGGACAAATCAAGTTGCAGATTCCCGCCGGGCAGGCCAATCCGGCGCCGCCCGTGGGACCGGCCCTGGGTCAACACGGGGTGAACATCATGGCCTTCTGCAAGGAGTTCAACGCCCGGACTAAAGACCAGCCGGGGATGATCATCCCCGTGGTCATCACCGTTTATCAGGACAAATCCTTCACCTTTGTCACCAAGTCGCCGCCGGCCTCGGCCCTGCTGAAGAAGGCCGCCGGCATCGCCGCCGGTTCCAAGGTGCCCAACAAGGAAAAGGTCGGCAAGGTTACCCGGAAACAGATTCTGGACATCGTCAAGCTCAAGATGCCCGATTTGAACGCCACCTCCGAAGAGGCGGCGGCACGGGTCATCGCGGGCACTGCCCGAAGCATGGGCATTGAAGTTGTGGATTAACCCTCCAAGCGGGAGAGCCACCCGGCTCGTTGGTACCGCCCAAACCTGATGCCTCGCAAACCCAGTAAACGTTACCGCAAGGCGCTCGCTCTGTACGACGCCGCTAAGACCTATTCCCTCGGCCAGGCGGTGGACCTGCTGGCCCAATTCCCCCGCGCCCGGTTTAACGAGACCGTCGAGCTGGCCTTCCGGCTGGGGGTGGATCCCAAGCAGTCCGATCAAATGGTGCGCGGAACAGTGCCCCTCCCGCACGGCAGTGGCAAGGTTGTCCGTGTGGCCGTATTCGCCAAGCCCGGCGCGTCGGCGGACGCCGCCCGTCAGGCCGGCGCCGAATACGTGGGCTTCGAAGACCTGATCAAGAAGTGTCAGGAAGGCTGGGCCGACTTCGATGTGGCGGTGGCCACTCCCGAAGCCATGACCGAAGTGCGCAAGCTCGGCAAGGTTCTGGGGCCCAAGGGGCTGATGCCCAATCCCAAGACCGGAACGGTCACTGAAGATACCGCCCGCGCCGTTCGCGAGGTCAAGGCGGGAAGGGTGGAGTTCAAGATTGACAAGGCCGGCAACGTCCATGTGCCCGTGGGAAAGGTGAACTTTACCCCCCAGCAATTGGTGGAAAACGCTCAGGCCGTCATAGACGCCGTGGTGCGGGCCCGCCCGGCCAGTGTCCGGGGCGCCTACCTGTTGTCCTGCACCTTGTCCAGCACCATGAGTCCGCCCATCCGACTGGATGTGCGCGCTCTGGCCCACTCCTGAAACCGGTTTCCCTTCCCATGCGTGCTGAAAAACAATTCCTGACCCGGGAATACCTCGCCCGGTTGAATGCCTCGCCGTTCTTCCTGGTGGTGGACTACCAGGGCTTGAACGTGCCCCAGTTCCGCGAGCTCCGTAACCGGCTCCGGCAGGCCGGCGCCGAGATTCACGTGGTCAAAAACAGCCTCTTCCGGATTGCCGTGCGCGAGGCCGGTCTGCCGGATCTGACCGGCACGCTCACTGGGCAGTTGGCCGTGGTGACGGGGCAGCGGGACATCTCGGTCGCAGCCAAGGCGCTGAAAAATTTCCAGGCCGAGTTTGAGAAACCCAAACTCCGTTTTGGCTACCTGGGCAATCAGGCGCTGGATCGGGAGGCCTTGCTGGCCCTGGCGGATTTGCCCCCGCTCGAAACGCTGCGCGCCCAGCTCGTGGGCCTGCTACAGACCCCGGCCACCCGTTTGGTGCGGTTGCTGCAAACTCCGGCCGCGCAACTGGCGCGGGTGTTGCAGGCCCGGGTGGACACGGGAGCATGAGCACAAACCCTTTCGCCTCCCCGGACGGAGGCGGAGACAACCGAAACCCTAAAAGTAAATCGTCGGCCCACGGGCCGTGGGCTGAAATCTTCCGCGGCCGCGGAAGACGACGAGACTGAAAGAACGAGACCATGGCAGACATCGCATCGTTGGTGGATCAGTTGAGCAAGCTTACGGTCCTGGAGACCGCTGAGCTGGTGAAGAAGCTGGAGGAAACGTGGGGAGTGACCGCCGCCGCCCCGGTGGCGGTAGCGGCGGTGGCACCGGCGGCCGGCGCAGGCGCTGCGGCGGCCCCCGCCGAAGAGGCCAAGACCACGTTTGACGTGATTCTCGCCTCGGCACCGGCCGACAAGAAGATTGCCGTCATCAAGGCGGTCCGCGAAATCAAGGCCGGGCTCGGCCTGGCCGAGGCCAAGAAACTGGTGGAAGAGGCGCCCAAGCCGGTGCTGGAAGGCGCCAGCAAGGCCGACGCCGAGGCAGCCAAGAAAAAGCTCGAAGACGCCGGCGCCAAGGTCGAGCTCAAGTAATTGTCCTGGTGGCGACGGGCCCCGGCCGGGTGGCCGGGGCCCGCGCACCGCGCGTTGGTTGTTCGCAACCATCAAGACATCGTCAGAAGCTCGTGGCATACTGCAAGCCGGTTCCCGGTTGGTCCGCCGGGGCGCACCGGTCTTTTGTCGTTGAATCGGACCGGACCTTGCCCGTGAACCCGCGGTAAACCCCAGAGCCCATGCCTGCCAAAGGTATCGAACGCATCAATTTCGGCCGCATTCGTGAAGTGCTGCCGCCGCCCAACCTCATCGAGATCCAGAGCGACTCGTACCGGGAGTTCCTCCAGGCGGACGTGCCGCCCTCCAAACGCAGAAACATCGGGCTGCAAGCGGTCTTCACCGAGGTCTTCCCGATCGAGAGCTACGACGGGAAAACCAAACTGGAATTCGTCAGCTACGAAATCGGCGAGCCCAAGGTGGACTGGCTGGAATGTCTGCGCGAGGGGCTCACCTATGGGGCACCGCTCCACGTCAAGTTCCGCCTGCGCGAGGAGTCCGGCTCCAAGGAAGAGGACGTCTTCATGGGCGAGATGCCCCTGATGACCCCCCAGGGCACGTTTGTGATCAATGGCGCCGAACGCGTCATTGTCAGCCAACTACATCGTTCTCCGGGTATCGCCTTCGAGGCGACGCCGCACGCCAACGGCAAACTCCTGCACTCCTTCCGTATCATCCCGGATCGCGGCTCCTGGTACGAGGCCCAGTTCGATACCAACGACCTGCTCTACGTGTACCTGGACCGCAAGAAGCGGCGCCGCAAGTTTTTGACCACCACTTTCTTCCGGGCCCTGGCCTTCCTGGACGGGGAAGCCAAGGGCAAGGACATCGAAAAGACCCGCGGCCTGGACGAGGACATCATCAAGCTGTTCTACGAGATCAAGGAGCTCACCCTGAAGCAGGCGGAGCACTTCGAGAATCTCCCCGCCTGGGTGCTGATTCAGGACGTGGTGGATCAGGCGAAGGGCCTGGTGGTGGCCCGGGCCTTCGAACCCCTTTCCAAGACGGTCTTGCGTCAGATTGCCGAACTGGGTCAGAGCAAAATCCGCGTGGTGGACACCAGCGTGGACGACGGGCTGATCATTAAGTGCCTGAAGAAAGACCCCACCAAGAACGAGGACGATGCCCTCAAGGATATCTACCGCCGGCTGCGGCCGGGCGATCCGCCCACCGCCGCCAACGCGCGGGCCCTGATCAAGCGGCTGTTTTTCGATCCCAAGCGCTACGACCTGGGCCGGGTGGGGCGCTACAAGATCAACCAGAAACTGGGGTTGGGCGACAAAAACGACTCACGGGTCCTGACCAAACAGGACCTGGTGGCCGCCACCCAGTACCTGCTGCGCCTCAAACGCGGAGAAGGCTCCGTGGACGACATTGACCACCTGGGCAGCCGACGCGTGCGCACCGTGGGCGAGCTTCTGGCCAACCAGTGCCGCGTGGGCCTGGCGCGCACCGAGCGCCTGGTCAAGGAGCGCATGACGCTCTTCGATCAGAGCGTGGACACCATGACCCCGCAGAAGCTCATCAACCCCAAGGCGCTCTCCGCCGTGGTGCGGGACTTCTTCGGGCGCAGCCAGCTCAGCCAGTTCATGGACCAGATCAATCCCCTGGCTGAACTGACGCACAAACGCCGGCTTTCAGCCCTGGGGCCGGGCGGCCTGTCCCGGGACCGCGCCGGCTTTGAGGTGCGGGACGTCCATCCCTCGCATTATGGCCGCATTTGCCCGATCGAAACGCCCGAAGGGCCCAACATCGGCCTCATCGCCTCCCTGGCCACCTTTGCCCGGGTGAACGACTTCGGTTTCATCGAAACCCCCTACCGCAAAGTCGTGAAAGGCCGGGTGACCAACGAAATCGAGTACCTCACCGCCGACCGCGAGGAACAGTTCGTCATCGCCCAGGCCAATGCCCCGTTGGATGACAAGGGCCACTTCCTCAGTGAGAAAGTGACCTGCCGCTTGAAGGGGGACTTTCTCGACGTCGAGCCCGAGCGCGTGGACTACATGGACGTCTCGCCCAAGCAGTTGGTCTCCGTGGCTGCGGGGCTCATTCCCTTCCTCGAGCACGACGACGCCAACCGCGCCCTCATGGGCTCGAACATGCAGCGTCAGGCGGTGCCGCTGCTGGTCACCGAGTCCCCGTTGGTCGCCGCCGGCCTGGAGGAACGCGTGGCGCGGGATTCGCGCGCCGTGCTGGTGGCCGAGGAAGCCGGCAAGGTGGCCTCCGTCACCGCCAACCAGATCATCGTCACCCCGGACGGCAAACTCCCGGAGGGCAAAAAGAAAATCAAACACGACCCGGCCCACGGGGTGTACGTCTATTCGCTGCGCAAATTCATGCGCTCCAACGCGGCCACCTGCATCAACCAGAAGGCCATCGTGAAGAAGGGAGACACCGTCAAAAAGGGTCAGGTCCTGGCCGACGGTCCCTGCACGCGGGACGGCGAGCTGGCCCTGGGCCGGAACGTCCTGGTGGCCTTCATGCCGTGGAACGGCTACAACTTCGAAGACGCCATCATGATCAGCGAACGCATCGTCAAAGATGACGTCTTCACCTCCATCCACATCGAGGAATTCGAGGTCAGCGCCCGCGATACCAAGCTCGGGCCGGAGGAAATCACCCGCGACATTCCCAACCTCGGCGAGGAGGCCCTCAAAAACCTCGGGCTCGACGGCGTCATCCGCGTCGGCGCCGAGGTCAAACCCGGGGACATCCTGGTGGGCAAGATCACCCCCAAATCCGAAACCGAACTCGCCCCGGAAGAGCGCCTGCTGCGGGCCATCTTCGGCGAAAAGGCGGCCGACGTGAAGGACACCTCCCTGAAAGTGCCCTCCGGGACCTACGGGATCGTCATGGATGTCAAAATCTCCTCCAAGAAGGACAGCGAGCGGGAAAAAGAAAAGGCCGCCGCCAGCAGTGACGCCCGCAAACACGCCCGCCAGGTCGAGGAGGAATACAAAAAGAAGAACGAGGAGCTGCGCGACCAGTTGACCGAGGCCCTGAGCAACATCCTGCTGGGCGAGAAAATCCCGCTGGACGTGGTCAACAGCGAGTCCGGCGAGATCATCATCCCCGCCAACCGCAAGATCACCAAGACCCTCCTGCGCAAACTGGCCCAGGTGTACGACCGCATCGAGATTGATCCCTCCCCGATTCGCAACAAGATCAACGAAATCATCGGCGCCTTCAAAAAGAAGTTCGACGACCTCCAGATGCAATTCGACGAGGAGCTGGAGCGCGTTGAATCCGGTGAGGAAACCGACACCGGTGTCATCAAGTCCGTCAAGGTGTACGTGGCCTCCAAGCGCAAGCTCTCCGTGGGCGACAAGATGGCCGGCCGCCACGGGAACAAAGGCGTTGTCGCCAAGATTGTGCCCGAGGAGGACATGCCCTTCCTCGCCGATGGCACCCCCGTGGACATCGTCCTCAACCCCCTGGGCGTGCCCTCCCGCATGAACGTCGGCCAGGTGCTGGAAACCCACCTGGGCTGGGCAGCCCACGTGCTCGGCCTGAAATTCTGCACACCCGTCTTCGACGGCATCCGCGAAAAGGACATCCGCCAGTACCTGCGCGAGGCCGCCGAACGGCAAAAGGCCCGGGGTGAAACCCCGCTCGTCGGTGAAAACGGCAAGACCGTCCTCTACGATGGCCGCACCGGCGAACCGTTCGATCAGGAAGTGGTGGTCGGCTACATCTACATGATGAAGCTCGGCCACCTGGTGGCGGACAAGATCCACGCGCGGGCCGTGGGCCCCTACTCGCTGGTCACCCAGCAACCCCTCGGTGGCAAGGCCCAATACGGCGGCCAGCGCTTCGGCGAAATGGAGGTCTGGGCCATGGAGGCCTACGGTGCCGCCTACACCCTGCAGGAGCTGCTGACCGTGAAATCCGACGACGTGCAGGGCCGCACCCGCATTTACGAAAGCATCGTCAAAGGCGACAACGCGCTGGAGGCGGGCGTGCCCGAGTCCTTCAACGTGCTTGTCAAAGAAATGCAGGCCCTGGGCCTGGACGTGAAGGTGGGGTACACCCACCCGGCGGAGCAGGCCGCCGTCACTCCCGGCGCCACCGCCGCCGCCAGTCAACTCGGAATCCTGGGCTGAACCCCTCATCCCCTCCCGCGCATGAACACCAAAGAGTCAACCCGCGAGTTGCTCGGTCTGGACAAGGTCAACCAGGTGGACCACGTGGCGATCAGCATCGCCTCGCCGGAAACCATCCGCTCCTGGTCCAAGGGCGAGGTCAAAAACCCTGAGACCATCAACTACCGCACCTTCAAGCCGGAAAAGGGCGGGCTGTTTTGCGAGCGCATTTTCGGTCCCGTCAAGGACTGGGAGTGCTCCTGTGGCAAGTACAAACGCATCAAGCATCGGGGCGTGGTGTGCGACCGCTGCGGCGTGGAGGTGACCCTCTCCCGGGTTCGCCGCGAACGCATGGGCCACATTGACCTGGCCGTGCCGGTCTCCCACATCTGGTTCTTCAAATGCATGCCCTCGCGCATCGGGCTCATGCTCGACATGACCGCCCGCAGCCTCGAGCGGGTCATTTACTACGAGGACTACATGGTCATTGACCCGGGCAACACCCCGCTGCAGAAGCACCAATTGCTCAGCGAGACCGAATATCGCGAGGCGCGGGAAACCTACGGGCCGGATGCCTTCGTAGCCAAAATGGGCGCCGAGGCGGTGCGCGACGCGCTCGCCCGCCTGGACCTGCAGCAGAACATTGACGAGTTGCAGCAGGCCATGAGCGCCACCAAGAGCAAGCAAATCCGTAAAAAGCTCGCCAAGCGCATCAAGGTCTTTCAGGGCTTTCTCTCTTCGCGCACGCGGCCCGAGTGGATGATCCTCACCGTGCTGCCGGTCATTCCGCCGGACCTGCGTCCGCTGGTCCCGTTGGAGGGCGGCCGATTCGCGACCTCGGACCTCAACGACCTTTACCGGCGCGTCATCAACCGCAACAACCGGTTGAAGAACCTGCTCCAGCTCAAGACCCCGGAGGTCATCATCCGCAACGAAAAGCGGATGCTCCAGGAAGCCGTGGACGCGCTCTTCGACAACGGCCGCCACGGTCGCCCGGTCACCGGGGCCGGCAACCGCGCCCTCAAGTCGCTCTCCGACATGCTCAAGGGCAAGAGCGGCCGCTTCCGCCAGAACCTCCTGGGCAAGCGGGTGGATTATTCCGGCCGCTCGGTCATCGTCATCGGCCCCGAACTCAAGGTGCATCAGTGCGGCCTGCCCAAGAAAATGGCCCTGGTGCTCTTCGAGCCCTTCATCATTCGCCGACTCAAGGAAAAGGGCTTTGTTCACACCGTGCGTTCGGCCAAGAAACTCATCGAACGTCAGACCACCGAGGTGTGGGACGTGCTGGAAGAGGTCACCAAGGGCCACCCGGTCCTGCTCAACCGCGCCCCCACCCTCCACCGGCTCTCGGTGCAGGCCTTCGAGCCCGTCCTCATCGAGGGGGAGGCCATCCGCATCCACCCGCTGGTCTGTACCGCCTACAACGCCGACTTCGACGGCGACCAGATGGCGGTCCACGTGCCCCTGTCCGTGGAAGCCCAACTGGAGGCGCGCCTGCTGATGTTGGCGCCCCTGAACATCTTCAGTCCCTCCTCCGGCCGGCCCATCATGACCCCCACCCAGGACATCACCCTGGGCAGCTACTATCTCACCGCCGAGCCCAGGCGTCCCCGGGAAAAAGGCGAGCGGTTGATGCTCTTTGGCAGCAAGAGCGAGGTGCTCTTTGCCCATGCCGATGGCGCGTTGCGAACCCATGACCGCGTGTTGCTGGCCAACCCCGACCGCGGCCGCAAGACCGTGTACGGCGACCCGGACAAGGCCGTCATCGAAACCACCGTGGGTCGGGTGATCTTCAGTGAGGTCTGGCCAGAGGAACTGGGCTTCTTCAACAAGGTCGCGGGCAAGACCCAGCTCGGCGACATCATCTGGAACTGTTACAAGACCTGCGGCCGCGAGCGCACCATCCTCAGCCTCGACAAGCTCAAGGAGGTGGGCTTCCGCGAGGCCACCCGCGCCGGTGTTTCCATCGGCATCGAGGACATGATTGTCCCGCGGGAGAAGGACCACGAAATCAACGCGGCGCTCAAACAAATCCAGGAGGTCGAGAAACAATACCGCAAGGGCATCATCACCCCGGGCGAGCGCTACAACAAGATCGTGGACATCTGGACCCACTGCACGGACCAGATTTCCAACGTCATGATCCGCACCCTCGAGGCCAACCAGGGCAAGCGCGAATACAACCCCCTGTTCCTGATGGTGGACTCCGGCGCCCGCGGCAACAAGGCCCAGGTCCGTCAGTTGGCCGGCCTGCGCGGCCTGATGGCCAAACCCGACGGCTCGATCATCGAAAAACCCATTCTGGCCAACTTCCGCGAGGGCCTCTCGGTACACGAGTACTTCATCTCCACTCACGGCGCCCGCAAGGGCCTGGCCGACACCGCCCTCAAGACCGCGGACTCCGGCTACATGACCCGCAAGCTGGTGGATGTGGCTCAGGACGTCATCATCCGCGAGGAGGATTGCGGTACCACCAACGGCATCTGGGTCACCCCCATCGAGCAGGGCGAAGACGAGGTGGTCAAACTCAGCGAACGCATCGTGGGACGCTTCACCTGCGATGACGTGCCCGACCCGCGCGACGGCACCCGCCTGCTCATCCAGGCCAACGAGTACATTGACGAAGCCCGGGCCCGGGAGATCGAAAGCTCCGGCCTCACCCGCATCAAGATCCGCTCCGTGCTGACCTGCGAGTCCAAACACGGGGTGTGCATCCGCTGTTACGGCCGCAACCTGGCCACCGGCGAGCTGACCAAGCTGGGCGAGGCGGTGGGGATCATCGCCGCCCAGTCCATCGGCGAGCCGGGCACCCAGTTGACCATGCGCACCTTCCACATCGGCGGCACGGCCTCGCAGGTCTTCAAACTACCCCAGATCAAGGCCCGCTTCGACGGCACCGTGCGCTACAGCGAGATCCGCTACGTGACCCTCCAGGACGGTAACAACATCGTCCTCAACAAAAACGGCGTGGTCCTCATCGTGGACGACCAGGGACGGGAACTGGAAAGTCACAATGTCGTCATCGGCGCGGTCATCTCCGTGCCCGACGGGGGCAAGGTCTCCAAGGGCGAGACCTTTGTCCAGTGGGACCCCTACAATGTCCCGATCATCTCCGAAAAGGCCGGCCGGGTGCACTTCCACGATATCATCGAGAACGTGACCATGAAGCAGGTCACCGACGAGACCACCGGCCAGGAGTCCATGGTCGTCATCGAGCACAAGGAGGACCTGCACCCGCAAATCCTCATCCGCGACGACAAGGCCGGCGCCACGGCCAGCTATCCCATCCCTGCCGGCGCCCACATCGTGGTGAACGAGGGCGACAAGATTCAGCCCGGCGCGCTGCTGGCCAAGACCCCCCGCCGCACCGTCAAGACCAAGGACATCACCGGCGGTCTGCCGCGCGTGGCCGAATTGTTCGAGGCCCGCCGCCCCAAGGACGCGGCGGAGATCTCCAAGATCAGCGGCATTGTGGACTTCGGCCCCACCGTGCGCGGCAAGCGCTGCATCATCGTGCGCGACCCCGAGACCGGCGTGGAAGAGGAACACCTCATCCCCATCGGCAAGCACGTCATCGTTTTCAAGGGCGACCGCGTGGAAAAAGGCCAGCAGCTCACCGAAGGCTCCGTGGTTCCGCATGAAATCCTCGAGGTCAGCGGTCCCCAGGAGCTGCAGGCCCGCCTGGTCAGCGAAATCCAGGAGGTCTATCGCCTCCAGGGCGTGACCATCAACGACAAGCACATCGAGATCATCATCCGCCAGATGTTGCGCAAGGTGCGCATCACCGACCCCGGCGACACCAACTTCCTCTGGGGCGAGCAGGTGGACAAACTGGTCTTCGAGGAGGAAAACAAGCGCGTCGAGGAAAAGGGCGGCAAGCCCGCCGAGGCCCAGCCGGTTCTCCTGGGTATCACCAAGGCCTCCCTGGAAACCGAGAGCTTCCTCAGTGCCGCCTCTTTCCAGGATACTACCCGGGTCCTCACCGAGGCTGCCACCATGGGCAAGGTGGATTACCTGCGCGGCTTCAAGGAAAACGTCATCATGGGCCACATCATCCCCGCGGGGACAGGCTACAGCCTGCATCGCAACATCCGCGTCAAACCGCTGGTCGAGGTGACACCCGCGGCGGAGGAAGCCGCTCCAGAACAACCCGAAGAGACGTCTCTGCTGGACAGCGTGCTCGGTTCCTGAACCCGGTTCCCGTTGGGGAACTGAGCCGCAGCGCGGCGTGGAGGGAAACATGACCGCCCCGGCGCACGCGGACGACCTCCGTTACCTGCGCCGGGCGTTGCGTCTGGCCCGACGGGGTGCGGGCCTTACCTCCCCCAACCCGGCCGTGGGGGCCGTGTTGGTCAAGGACGGCCGGATTATCGGGCAGGGATGGCATCGCCGGGCCGGCGCGCCGCACGCCGAGATCGAAGCCCTGCGCGCGGCGGAGCGCCGTGGACACTCGCCGCAGGGCGCCACCCTCTACGTGACCCTGGAGCCCTGTTCCACGCAGGGCCGCACCCCCCCCTGCACCGAAGCCCTGCTGGCGGCAGGTATCCGGCGCGTGGTGGCAGCCGCCACGGATCCCAATCCCCTGCACTCCGGACGCGGTTTTGAAATCCTCCGCCTGGCCGGTGTCCGGGTCGAGCACGGTCTCCTGGCCCCCGAGGCGGAACGGCTCAACGAACCGTTCAACCACTGGATCGTGCATCGCGCGCCCTGGGTCACCATCAAGGCGGCCATGACCCTCGATGGGAAAATTGCCACCGCCGCCGGCGAATCCCGCTGGATCACCGGACCCGCTGCCCGCGCCGAGACCATGCGGCTGCGCCTGACGGCCGATGCCATTCTCGTCGGAGTGAACACGGTGTTGGCGGACGACCCGGAATTGACCGTGCGGTCTCCGGAACGGATGGACGCCCCACCGCCGGATAACCGGAGACGACCGGCGCTTCTCAAGCCCATCCGACGGCTGATCCTCGATACCCGGGCTCGCACGCCGCCCCACGCCCGCATCCTGGCAGACCCGACGGGCGGGCCGGTGACCATTTTCGTGGGCGCCGACGCCCCGACCCGCCGCGTGCAGCTCCTGGCCCGCCGGGCGCAGGTGGTCCGCGTGCCCCGGCGCGGGGAACGATTGGATTTGCGATGGATTCTGCACAGGCTCGGGCAGGAAGCCGTCACCCACCTGCTGGTCGAAGGCGGCGGAGAAGTCCACGCCGCGTTCCTCCTGGCCGGCTTGGCTCATCGGGTGGTGTTTTTTTATGCCCCCAAGATTCTGGGAGGACGCTCGGCCGTCCGGGCGGTGGCCGGCGACGGCGCCCGGGGTTGGGACGACCTCGTGCCTTTGGAGGAGCCGACCTGGTGCCGGGTGGGGGAAGACCTTTGCCTGGTGGCCCGCGTAGCCGGCGCATCGAGTACGCGCCATTTTCCGCCGCGACAGCCCCGCACAAGCGCGCAAATCTCCCCGGTCGCGGGCAGATCATGCGAACCGGAGCGTCCCGGCCGGCGCCCCGCCTCTGCGGAGCCGGATGTTGAACCTTTTCCCGATGGCCCGGGAACGCTACGTTGAGGGGCGTGAAGCTCTCGGTAAAGAGCGATTATGCGGCTCGCGCTGTCCTGGGGTTGGCCCGGGCGTACGCCTCGGGCGCCCCGTGCAAGGTCGAGGACCTCGCGGCCGCGCAGCAGGTGCCCGCCAATTACCTGGTGCAAATCCTCATCGAGCTGAAAGCCAAACACTTGGTGCGCAGCCACCGGGGCAAGGACGGCGGCTATCGCCTGGCCCGCCCCCCGGCTGAAATCACCCTGGGCGACGTGCTCCGGGCCATCCACGGCGAGGTGATCGAGCCCCCCGCGCTGGCCAACCCCGATTGTCCGCCGGAGCTGCGGCAGGCCTGGTCCCAGCTCAAACAGGCCACCGAAGCCGCCGCCGACGCCATCAACTTCCAACACCTGGTGGAACAGGCCGAAGAACGCACCCGCATGTACTACATCTGAGCGCCGGCTTCCGCGCGGCTCCGCCTTGCCTCGTGTGTCCCCCTCGCTCGCCGACATCCTGAGCGCCGAGATCGCCGCCCGCGGCCCCCTCTCGTTTGCGCGCTTCATGGCTGCCGCCCTGTACGAACCCGGCCTGGGCTACTACGAAACCATCCCCGCCCGCATCGGGCGCGCCGGCGATTTCTTCACCAGCGCGAGCGTGGGGCCGGTCTTCGGCCGGTGCCTGGCCGTGCGATTTGCCGCCTGGCTGTGCCGGTTGGAAGCCCCGCGTCTGCACCTGGCGGAAGCCGGCCCTCACGACGGGCGGTTGGCGGCGGACGTGCTCGAGGCGCTGGCCGCTTGCGAGGCGCCCCTGGCCGCGCGCGTGGAGTACTGGTTGCTCGAAACCTCGCCCGTGCGCCGCGCGTGGCAGGAAGCCACCCTCCGGGCCCACCGTGCGCAGGCGCGCTGGACCGGCGAAGTGCACGAGCTGGAACCGGGCTCGATTCACGGCGTGATCTTTGCCAACGAGTTCCTGGATGCCCTGCCCGTTCATCGGGTGGGGTGGGATGCCGTTGCCCGGGACTGGTTCGAGTGGCGTGTGGGTTGGGACGGACGCCGGTTCCACTGGGTCCGGCCGGAGACGGACTGCCAGTTCCTCCCGCTCGTAGCGGCGTTGCGCGAAGCCCTGGCGCGCGAATACCCCGCGGCGGTCGACCCGGCGGTACAGCGCGTTCTCCCCGACGGGTTCACGGTCGAACTCCATCCTGCCGCCACGGCTTGGTGGACCGCGGCCGCCCGAGCCCTCGGCTCGGGCTGGCTGGTGGCGTTCGATTACGGGTTCGATCCCGCCGAAACGCTCCGCCCCGAACATCCCGCCGGCACACTCCGGGCCTTTTACCGGCATCATGTCGTGGACGACGTGCTGGCCCGGCCCGGACAACAGGACCTGACGACCCACGTGCCGTTTGGCGCGCTGATCGCCGCGGGCGAAGCCGCCGGGCTGCGGACCGAAGGCTTGATGTCGCAGGCGGCTTTTCTGCTGGAAGTCCTAGGCAAGTCGGATCTGGCGGCGGCCTGGACTGATACCGAGCGGCGGCAGTTCCGGACCCTGGTGCATCCCCAACATCTGGGCGAGCGGTTCAAGGTGCTGGTCCAATCCCGGCTTCCGTGGCCATGAACATCCCGGACGAACGTGTGCTGGTCTGCTTTGCGTTGCGCGAAGAGGCGCGGCCGTTTGAAGCCCTCGCCGCCCAATGGCCGAAGGTCCGCGTGCTGGTGACCGGGATGGGCCGGTCGCGCGCCGGGCGGGCGGTGGGCGAGGCGTTGCAGGCGAGTACACCCGACTGCGTTCTGACCTGCGGCTTTGCCGGCGGGTTGAACCCGGAGCTGGCGCGGGGCGATGTGATCTGTGCCGCCGAGGGCGCGGGCGGCTGGCGCGACCGGCTGCGGGCCGCCGGCGCCCGGCCGGCAGTGTTTCACAGTGCGGACCGGATCGCCGCCACCGCGGAGGAAAAACGGCAACTCCGTCTCATCACCGGCGCGGATGCTGTGGAGATGGAGTCGGCGGCCATCCAGGCGGAATGCCGCCGGCGCGGTGTGGTCTGCGCGATCGTGCGGGTGATTTCGGACGCCGCCGGCGAGGACCTGCCGGTGGATTTCAACCGCTTTCTCGGCCCCGACCTGCGGCTGCAATGGAGTCGCCTGCTGGGCACGGTGCTGCGGTCGCCCGCCCGGATGCGAGGGATGATCGAATTGCGGCGCGCCACACGCGGCGCAGCCACGCGGCTGGCGCGGGTGCTGGCGGCCGCGATTATGGCGGGCGGGCCGTCGAGTCGGCCGTCACCGGGGCTTCGGGAGGGGGGGGGTGGGTCTTGATCTGCTCGCTCCACGCCACCAGCGCGGCGCCCACCACGATCAACCCCACACCGGCCCAGCGCAGCGCGCTGACCTCCTCGTGCCGGAGCAGGCGCGCGGCGAGCACGGTGATCACAAAGCCCAGCGAGGTCAGCGGCCAGATGAAGCTCACGTCCCGCTGGGACAGCAGGTACAACAGGATGCCGAAAAACGCCGCTTCGAAGCCCACCCCCAGCAGAATGTTCCGGTTGGTGGCGCCCCGGCTGACCAGCCGCGCGATTTCCCCCGCGTTGACCCGCTTGAGCTCGCCGATTTCGCGCAGGCCCTGGCCAAGGTACACCACACCCACGGCTTCGAACACCAGGCCGATGAGCAAAATGATCAGGAACTTGAGCATTTCAGAGGTCGCTGTAGCGAATGAGCTGAAGTCCTTCCGCCGCCACCCGCGCCCGCACTCGCGGGCTGATCAGGGCTTCCAGTTCGGTGCGACAGTCTGTCAGCGACGGGTGCGAGTAAAGCTCCGAATCGCCCCGGGGCAGCCGCGGCAGCAGCCGCAACAGGTAGTCCTCGGTCACCCGCCCGTTTTGCAGGAGGCCGAAGACCCGCCCGGTGTGCCGCAGTCCGGCGCGGCGCAGCCGGGGCCGGGCCCACGCAGTCAGCAGGTTGAATATCACCGCGTGACTGATCCGATAGGCCCAGGCGCCGCCAGCCAGGCGCGCGTTCACCCCGAAATCATCCCGGGTCAACCGCAACGCCCGCAGCCCGCGCGTGGGACCCAGTTCCAAGAGCAGCCGGAACACGACCGGATGCAGGTGGAAATGGAGATGACCGTTGACGTGGTCCAGGGGGAGCCCTGTCCGGGCGAAGGCGTCGAACTGGGCTTCGATCTCGCGCCGCAGCGCCTCGCGCAGCGCGCCGCGAAAGAAGTAGCGCAGGCCGGCTCGCACCGCGCCCGCAGGTAATTGGCCGAGGGCATTTGCCAGGTCGGCGTTGTCCGCCGGCCGCCGCGCCGCGCGACCGCACACCAAGGTCAGGTGAAGCCCCACGCCCAGCCTCGGGCAGGCTCGGGCGCGCGCCACGGCGTCGGCCGCCCAGGGCTCGTTCACCATCAAGCTGGCCGTGGTGAGGATGCCGTCGCGATGCGCGCGCTCGACCGCCTCGTTGATGGCCGGGGAGCGGCCGAAGTCGTCGGCGTTGACAATGAGGCGTCGCGGAGCGGACTCAGGAGACGCCATAATTGGGAACAAAGGGCCCCACACGCAGCCGCCACCAGGTGCGACACACCAGCCACAACTTGGTGGCGCGCGAGAGCCGCGCCCGCGGACCGTCCAACACCCGGAATTCACGCGCGGCAAGGTGTTCGAGCAGGCGCCAATACACGGCGCCCATGAGCTCGGCGGCGATGAGCGCCCGGCGGTCTTCCGCCGGGAGCCGCGCGGCCGCCTCTCGATAATAGGCCCGGGCGCGGGCAGCCACCGCGTCCGCCAGGGCGCGAAAGCGTTCGCTGTACCGGCCGGCCAGCAGGTCCTCGGCCGGCACGCCGAACCGGTCCAGTTCCGTTTGGGGGAGGTAAATCCGGCCGCGGGCGGCATCCTCGCGCACGTCGCGCAGGATGTTGGTGAGCTGGAAGGCCCGGCCCAGCGCCTCCGCGTAGGCCGCGCTGTGCGGATGTCGGCAGCCGAAGATGCGGATGCTCAACAGTCCCACGGCGGAGGCCACGCGATGGCAGTACAACTCCAGTTGCGGCCAGTCCGGATAGCGGGTGAGCTCGAGGTCCATCTCGCAGCCGGCCACGATTTCATCGAAGAGTTCGAACGGCAGCCGGTGGAGGTGAATGAACGGGCGCAGCTCGCGGCTGACGGGCAGTCGCGGTTCGTCGCCCGCGCAGGCCAGCCGGATGTCTTCGCGCCAGGCCGCCAGGGCCTGCCGGCGTTCCGGCACGGGGCGCGCGGTGTCATCCGCCACGTCGTCCACCTCCCGGCAAAAGGCGTAGAGCGCGTTCATGGCCGCCCGGCGCGGACGCGGCAGGAGTACAAAGGCCAGCGCGAGATTCGAGGCGCTGCGCCGGGTGATGGCGTGGCTGACCGGTGCGCTCACAGCCCGGGCGGGGGCTGACCTTCCGGACGCGGCGGCGGCAGGCCGCCGGTCTCGGCCAGGGTGGGGTTGCGACCGCGATGGGCTCGCCGCCGGCGGCGGCGCCGGTGAGGCGACGAACGCTCGGTCGGCGCAGTTTCGGGTGCATTCGCGGCGCCGTCGGTTGCCTCGCCGGCGGGGGAGGCAGACGGCGACGAGATCGGGGTGTGGGGATGGCGGCGGTGGCGATACTGGTGCCGGCGCCGGCGGTCCCGCCACCACCAGTACGCCAGCAGCAGCAGGAGGATGCCCAGGGCCGCGCTGACCAGCACCACCGTCAGCACGTCACTGCTCAGGCCGGGGACACGCTCGGGAGTCGAAGCCGGGGGTTCCGGCTGGGCGGCGACCGCCCGAGGGGACAGGTCGAGCCCGGCGGCGAGGATCCGGGTAAGCCCGCCGACCACGCGGGGCGGGCCAAACCACCCGCGGGTCTCCGCGGACGCGGGCGGGGATTCCCGAACGGGCCGATCAGGGACCTGAGGGGCGGCGCGATTCATGCGTCGGGGGGGGAAACGGGAACGTCTTCCCGCGCCGGCGGAAGGGGGATGTTGTGGTGTTGGAGGCGGTAGCGCAAGGTGGCCAGGCTGATCTGCAATTGCTCGGCCGCGCGGGACAGGTCGTAGTGGTGGGCGTCCAGCGCCTGCAGCAGCAATTCGCGCTCGTAGGCGGCGAGCCGCTCGTCGAGCGAGCCGGCGGACTGCTCCGGCGTGGGCGGCTGGTGCCGGAGGCGGTTTTCCAGGGCAAAATCCGGCAGGTTGTGCGCCTGCAGCAGGTCGGTCGTTTCGAGGATGACGCCCCGCTCAATCACATTGCGCAGCTCGCGCACGTTGCCCGGCCAGTGATGGCTCCGCAGGCGGTCGCAGGCGGCGGGGGCGATGTCGCGGACGGGCTTGTTCATGGCCGCGCGGAACACACCCAGGAAATGCCGGGCCAGCAGCAGGATGTCGTCGCCCCGCTCGCGCAGGGGCGGTGGGCGCAACTGGACCACGTTCAGTCGGTGGAAGAGGTCCTCGCGGAAAGCGCCGCGGCGGATGGCCTCCACGATGTCGCGGTTGGTGGCGGCGATGAGCCGGACGTTCACGCGCAGCTCCTGGTTGCCGCCCACGCGGGTGAAAGTGCCGTCCTCGAGGAAGCGCAGGAGTTTGGCCTGGAGCGGCCGGCTCATGTCGCCGATTTCATCCAGAAAGATGGTCCCGCCGTCGGCTTCCTCCACGCGGCCGGCCTTCTGGCGCAGGGCGCCGGTGAACGCGCCCTTTTCGTGGCCGAAGAGTTCGCTCTCCAGGAGGGTCTCCGGGATGGCGGCGCAGTTGATGCGGACGTAGTTGCGGTGGCGGCGCTGGCTGAGGGTGTGAATGGCGCCGGCGATGAGTTCCTTGCCGGTGCCGCTTTCCCCTAGGATGAGCACGTTGGCGTTGGAGGGCGCCACGGTGAGGATCAACTGCCGCAGCGCCTGCATGGCCGGGCATTCGCCGATGATCTGCTCGAGTTGGACGGCCTGGCCCACCTGGGCGCGCAACTGCGCCAGCTCCCGCGCGCGGAGATGGTCCTCGGCGCAGCGGCGGATGGCGTGCTGGAGCCGCTCCGGGTCGAACGGTTTGGGCAGGTAGTCAATGGCCCCGGATTTGATGGCCTGCACCGCCAGTTGGGAGGTGTCGTAGGCGGTGATCATCAGCACCGGCAGCTCCGGCTTGCGCAGTTTGATCTCGCGGATGAGGTCGTAGCCGCTCATGCCGCCGAGCCGCGCGTCGGTAATCACCAGGAAAAAGTCCTGCGTGTTGATCAGCCGCAAGGCCTCCTCGGCGGACTCGACCGAGCGGACCTCGTATTCCGGGCACACAGCAGCCATCATGCCCTCGAAGATCGTGCGGGCATTTTTCTCGTCGTCCACGAACAGGAGCGGTGGCAGTGTGCCGGTCATCCGCGCAGGCGCAACAGTGTGCGAGCCGGGAACTCTAGTACGAAGCGCGCCCCCCGGCCAAGCGCGGAGTCCTCCACCCACACCCGGCCACCGTACAGCTCGACGTTGTGCTTGACGATGGCCAGCCCCAGTCCGGTGCCCTTCTCACGGGTGGTGAAGTACGCCTCGAAGATGCGCTCGCGCAACTCGGGCGGCACTCCCGGGCCATCGTCCTCGAACTCGATCCGCACGGCCAGGTCCTCCGTCAGCCGGGTGCGCACCCAGAGGTTGCCCCGCCCGTCCAGGGCGTCGCGGGCGTTTTGCAGGAGGTTGACGAAGGCGTTCTGCACATGGGCGCGGTGGGCCAGCAGGGCCGGCACGCCGGCCGCGTAGTCCCGGTGGATGCGCGTCTCGAACTGGACCGCCGGGGGGAAGACGCGGGCGATGGCTGCTTCCAGTTCCTCTTTCAGGTCGAGTTTTTCCACCCGTCCCTCGACCAATTGTGCGTAGCCCATCAGCTCGGTGATCAACCGGTCGGACTTGGCCACCTCTTCGCGGATGATCTGGATTTGCTGGGTGATGGTTTTGCCCTCGCGCACGGTCTTTTGCAGGGTGTAGGAGGCGGTGTTGATGATGGCCAGGGGGTTTTTGAGCTGGTGGGCGATTTCGGCGGCCAGGCGACCCGAGGCGGCCAGTTGCTCGCGCCGCAGCGCCAGCTCCCGTTCCTCCTCGCGCCGCTGGCGCTCGCGCTCCAGTAGATGAAACAGACCCTGAAACCACACGGACACCACCAGCAACAGCAGCAGGCGCAGACCGAAGGGCCGACCGAGGTCCACCGCCACCTGGAACACGTCGGGCAAGCCGGCGGCGGGGGACGCGGCGGTCGCCTCCGGCTGCAACACCTTGTCCAGCTCGGTGATGAGGCCGTCGGCGATGCCGCCCGCGGCGTAGGCCAGCACGGTCAGCAAATTCAGCGTCGCTTGCAGGGCGGCGGAGGACAGGCTGCGGCAGTTGCGCAGCAACAGCAGGATGTACAGCCAGTAGAGCTGGCTCTCGGTGCCGCCGGTCAGCGCCACCATGGCGGCCAGAAACCAGGCGTCCAAGAGGGCCACGCCGAAGACCAGCGCCTGGCGACCGGTCGGGCGCAGATGCTGCGCGCCCAGCAGCAACAATCCGGTGCCGACGCTCAGGGCCACGTAGAGGAAGAACAGCGCCTGCACGGCGCGCAAGGCCAGCCGCCACCCCTCGTGCAGAACCGCCCCGGCCCGCGCGTCCCAGACGGTCCCGCGCCCGGTGTCCGCCAGGCCGCTGCCAAACAGGTAGTAGGCCACCAGCACCAGCACAAGGGCGCGAATGATCAACACCACGTCCCGCTCAAAAAGCCAGGCGGCGGACTCCGGGGCGGCGGCGGTTTCGCGGCGACGCCCGCTCCACGCGCGCAGCCGGTCGCGCAGTTCGGTCCAGCCGGCGGATTTCATGGCTGCTTGGCGGGGCTCACCCGCCGGTCAGGGCCAGGGCGCGGGCGGCAATTTGCTCCACCGGCCAGAAGCGGCCAACGCCCTCGTAGCCGCAGGCCAGCAGGCCCTCGTCGGGGCCGATAAATTCCGCGCCGCGGGCCCGGAGGATTTCCACGTTCTGCCGGGTGGCCGGGTGGAGCCACATTTTGCCGTTCATGGCCGGGGCCAACAGCAACCGCGCTTCCGGACGCAGGGCCAGGGCGAGGCAGGTCAGCGCGTCGTCCGCCAGGCCGTGAGCCAGCTTAGCCAGGCAGTTGGCTGTGGCGGGGGCGATCAGGAGCAAGTCCGCGAGGTCGGCCAGCCGGATGTGCGCGGGTTGCCAGCCCTCTTCGGCCGCATACAGGTCGGTCACCACCGCATGCCGCGACAGGGTTTGAAAGGGCACGGGAGTGACAAAGCGCTGGGCGTCGGCGGTCATGACCACGTGCACGGCGCGGCCGGCCTTGGTCAGCAGGCTGGCAAGGTCCACGGCCCGATGGGCGGCGATCGAGCCGGTGACGCCCAAAATGATGGTGGCGGGTGTGCTCATGAATGTCAGTGTCCGCAAGCGCGGGCGCGGCAGGCCTCAGCCGGACGGCGGCGGCCCCCGCCGGGCGGTGCGCAGTTTCTCCGCCACGTAGATCGCGCGCAGTCGGCGCAAGTCCTCCGCGACCGTGTCGCTGAGGACAAGATAATCAAAGTGCGGCCATTCGGCGATTTCGCGGCGGGCCTCGGCCAACCGGCGGGCGATGACCTCGGGGGGGTCCTGACCGCGTCGGTGGAGCCGTTCGGCCAGAATGTCCACCGAGGGCGGGGTGAGGAAAACCGTGACCAGGGCCGCGCGCAGCCCGGGGTGTTCGGCAGCCAGGCGACGAAGGTTGGCCGCCCCCTGCACGTCCACGTTCAGCAAGACGTCGCGCCCGCGTTCCAGTTGGGCGAGGACCTCGGCACGTCGTGTCCCATAGCGGTGCCCGTACACCCGGGCGTGTTCGAGAAAGTCTCCCGCGCAGACCTGCTGCTCAAAGTCTTCCGGACTCAGGAAATGGTAATCCACCCCGTCCCGTTCTCCCGGGCGGGGGGGACGGGTGGTGCAGGTCACCGCGCGCACCAGGGCGGGTTCGGCGGCCAGCAGATGCTGGCACACGGTGGTCTTGCCGCCGCCGGAGGGCGCGGAAACCAGCAGCACCAGCGGGCGGATGCCGTCGGGTAGCAGCGCATTCATTCCACGTTTTGCACCTGTTCGCGGAACTTTTCCAGTTCCGCCTTCAGCCGCACCACGGACCGGGAGAGGCCGGTGTCGTTGGCCTTGGCGCCGATGGTGTTGATTTCCCGGCTCATTTCCTGGGCCAGGAAATCGAGCAGCCGGCCCACCGGCTCGCGGGATTTGCGGGCCTGTTCGAACTGGGCGAAGTGGCTTTCCAGCCGGCTGAGTTCCTCGGAGATGTCCGCCCGGTCGGCAAACAGGGCCACTTCCCGGAGCACCCGCTCGTCGTCGGCGCGGATCTCCGTCAAGCCGGCTGCCCGGATGCGCTCCAGGAGCTGCCGGCGGAAATTCCGCGCCACGCGCGGCGCCCGGCGGCGAATCCCGGCCGCCAGCCGGCGCATGGCCCGCACGCGGCGGACGAGATCGCGTTCCAGATGCGCCCCCTCCGTCCGGCGGGTGCGCGCCAGCCCATGGAGGGCGCGTTGCAACGCGGCTTCCACCAGCGGTCCGAGCCTGGCGCGGTCCGTCTCGGGGTCCTCCGTCTGCACCACTCCCGGCAGGCGCAGCAGAGTGTCGAGCCCTACCTCGCGGGGAAGCTTCAAAGCGCGGGCCAAGCGGTCCAGCTCGGCGACGTAAGCCCGGGCCAGTGGCACGTTCACCTGCACCCGCCCGCGCCAGGCCGCCTCGGCGGACTGCACCCACACCCGCACCAGCACGCGGCCCCGGGCCACCCGGGCCTGGGTCAACTCGCGCAGGCGGGCCTCCAGGGGTTCCAGCTCGCGCGGCAGACTGAATTGCAACTCGGCCTGCTTGCGGTTTACCGAACTGACTTCCACCGCCACCTTGAATCCGCCGCGCACCGCCTCGCCGCGGCCATACCCGGTCATGGAATTCATCGCCGGCCCAGTATGGGGCGAACCCGACTGGGGTGTCGAACGTGGAATAATCCGCGTGCATTCCGCCCGTTCCATCCGCCTTGCGGCAACGCGCCCCCCGGTCCGCAAAACCCAGTTGCCGGAGAGTCGCGCCCGGCCTAAGCTGCCGGGGTCAGGGCGCGAGTAGCTCAATTGGATAGAGCGTCGGCCTCCGGAGCCGAAGGTTGTGGGTTCGACCCCCGCCTCGCGTACCATCTGCCCCGCGCGCTTCCCAGGACCCCCTGCTGCCGCTGAGGGACGGCTTCGCTCGGCGTGCTGCGCCGGCCGGCCTGTGAGCGGATCAAACCTTGGGCAGCGCCGTTTTTGGGAGGAGCTCGTTCCCGCCCAACCGCACGCCGCGGAGACTCGCGCCGGCTCAGGCGGTGGGTGAATCCGCGTTCAGCCGGCTGCGCCGGATACCGTAGCCGAAGTAGAACACCAGCCCCACCGCCATCCAGCCGAAGAACATCAGCCAGGTGATCCAGGGCAGGCGAAACATCAGATACCCGCAGCAGACGATCGCCAGCAGCGGCACCCACGGGACCCACGGCACCCGAAACGGACGCGGCCGGTCCGGCGCGGTGCGGCGCAGAATCAAAATCCCCACCGCGACGAGGATGAAGGCCAGCAGCGTGCCGATGTTGGTCAGCTCCACCAGCTCGTTGATGTTGGCCAGCGAGGAGAACGCGGCCACAAACACCCCGGTGAGAATGGTGGTCACGTGCGGCGTGCGATACCGGGGATGGACCCGAGCCGCCCAGGAGGGCAACAGGCCGTCGCGCGCCATGGCGAAGAAGATGCGCACCTGTCCCACCTGAAACGGGACCAGCGCGGAGGTCGTGGCCAGCACCGCGCCCACGGCGATGACGCCGGCAATCCAGTGCAGGTTCAGCGATGAAAAGGCAAACGCCAGCGGCTCGGCGTTGCCGAGGGTATGCCAGGGCGTCATCCCGGTGAGCACCACCGCCACGGCCAGGTAGATCAGGGTGCACACCGCTAGGCTGCCCAGGATGCCAATGGGCATGTCCCGCTGCGGATTGCGCGCCTCCTCGCTGGCGGTGGAGACCGCGTCAAAACCGATGTAGGCAAAGAAAATGATAGCCGCCGCGGCGGAAATGCCCGCGAAGCCGTTCGGGGCAAACGGCGTCCAGTTCTCGGGCTTCACATAAAACGCGCCCAACACCACAAAAAACCCGATGACGAGCAGCTTGCCCACTGCCAGCACGGTGTTGGCCCGGGCGGTTTCGCGGATGCCGATGAGGGCGATCCAGGTGATCACGGCCACGATGCCAAAGGCCGGCAGGTTGAAAATCACCGGCAACCCCAGCACCTGCGGGGCGGTTTCCAGCGCGGCGGCCTGGCGCAACACCCCGGGCCCCAGGCTGGCAGGGTCCGCGCCCGCCGCCACGGCCTGCGCCACCGCCGCGGTGGATTGCAGCGCGGAGCGGTAGTCCGTACCCAGCCAGGGAGGAATCGGCCAGCCCAGTCCTCGCAGCAATTCCTGGAAATACCCGGACCACGAAATGGCCACAGCGGCGTTGCTCACCGCGTATTCAAGGATCAGGTCCCAGCCGATCAGCCAGGCAACCAGCTCGCCCAGCGTGGCGTAGGCATAGGTGTAAGCCGAGCCGGACACCGGCACCATGGCGGCAAACTCCGCGTAACACAATGCGGCAAAACCGCAGGCGACGGCCACGAGGATGAAGGAAATCGGCAGCGCCGGACCCGCCCCCAGATGATGGGGCCCGCCGGCCGCCGCCGTGCCGACCGTCGAAAAAATCCCGGCCCCCACGATGGCCCCGATGCCCAAGAGCGTGAGCTGGACCGGCCCCAAGGTGCGACGCAACTGATGCTCGGGCCGCCGGGTGTCTCCCAGCAGCCGTTCCAGCGGCTTGACCCGAAACAGCGCGGAAGTGAATCCGTTCACAAGCAGCGCGCGCGGCGCCGGCCAGACCCTGGTCGCCGGCCACCGGGCGAGCGCATCGTCGGAGCAAGCCCGTCGAATGGCAAGCGCGCGTGGACCCACCGCGCGGCTGCTGTTGATGCTTGTCGGCCGCAGTCGTGGGGGGATTCGGGCGGGCCGGCCTTGAGGGCGGAATGGGGTTCGCGCGAGTCCACCGGATGGCCCCGGTCACGGTGCGCCTGGCAGGGTACGACAGGCCGGCAAATTGCGGAACCTTCAGGCGGGAGGAAGCCAATTGGCGGGCCGGGATCGGAGTCTGGTCAAGTGGGGGGACAGGGCGGTGGAATCAGGTTCGGCGGCAGCGCGCGGCTGCCGGTTGAAGCTGGAGACGTTCCGCCGTCCGTCCGGGGCGGAGCCGAGGCGCAGCGCGCCACACCTTCCTCCACTCACTGTGGCAACCGGAAAAAACTCGTTGGATCAAATCCCGGCAGCGGTCACTCGGCCACGTTCCGGTTGTCCAGCTCAGTTACGGGGTTGTTCACATCGGCCCATGCGGGGGCGTTAATCCGGGGCGTGTGTTGAAGACGGAAGCCGGCCGGGTGCGCAGGCCACCAGAAGCGCAGCCGGTCGCCGTCCCGAATGACCCGCAGCGCGGGCGGCAACACCGCGTCGTTGTTCAAGGCTAGGACCAGCGTCTGGTTGCGGATGTTCCACGCGTCGGAAGTTTGCGCCCGGGCAAAGATGACCGGTCCCTTGGCCGCCAGTCCCAGGTCCATGCCCAGCGCCATGCGACCCAGCACCGCGTGGCCGTGGCGGTCGCGCAGGACGTATTCGGCTCCGGCGGGTTTCTCCCGCAGCTGAAAACGGGTTCAGGTACAACCCGTAGCCGAGGGTCAAAAAGTCGTGCATCATGCAGTACGCGGTGACAAACCGGTCCCCGGTCCAAAACACGGTGGGACCGAAGCCGAGCCGTTGACCGTACGCGACTTCATCGGCCACCGGAGTCCCGTTCGGAGCAAAGCAGCGGAAGTACATGTAATTGCCCGCGTCCGGGTGCGGCATGATGACGGTCTTCTGGGCGGTGGCGCCGATTGTCCCTCTATTCCAGGCCAGCTGGGGACCCTGGGCCACCTGGTGCGCAAACAGCGGGGCTTCGGGCCGAACTTCCACGCCGTCGCGGTCGAACAACCGGTAATACACCGACAGCGGTGGTCCGGTCCGGCTCTCCGCGTAGTAAACGAGAAAGAAGTGCGCGCCGGTCCAGACCACGTCGTAGTAGTTTTTCTCCGCGCCCTCGGTGCCGGGATAGGTAATGGGCGCCAGGCGGAGCAGCTCCCGCTGCAACAGGGGTTCGCCGTCCGCAGACAGCCGCCAGTAGCGCAGATGCGTGTAAAAATTCCCTGCGATCAATTCCTGCAGCGGGAACTGACGTTCCAGCCACAGGCCAAAGACCGCAAAGCTGTCTCCCAACCACAGCACCCGGAACGCGGCCGTGCGTCCCGCACCGGCGCCGGAAGGAAGCCCCGGAAGCTGGGTCGGAGGGCGCAGCATTTCTCCGTCCGCGCTTAACAGGCAGAAGGCCGATTGCGTGAAGGTCGCGGCGACCACCGCCACGTGCTGCCCGTTCCACGCGAGGGAGGGGCCGTAAAAGCTCAATGGTTCGATGCTGTGGTTCCGGGTGGCCAAAACTTCGGCGTTCGGGCCGAGTCGCAGCAACCGCAGGGTGAGAAAGCCGGCGCCCGGCGCGGAGAATACGGCCACCGCCCCTTCACCGGCGGGAGTCAGGTCGCCCACCAACTCGTGGGCGCCACCCGTTTCCGGGAGCACTAGACTGCCGCGTAACGTGATCTCGGCGTGTCCGGTCCCGCTGACAGCCAGCGAAACGGCCAAACGGAAGCCCACGGAGGCAAGCACCCGGGTCCCCGGCGCAAGAAACCGGGCAGAAGTTTTCATAACTTTGGGAGAACCTGTCTCACAGTTCATTCACATGACCGCCGGGTCAACCGGAAACGTAGCCCCGGGGAAAGCCGGGTAGTGTTCGTCCAGTGTCAGTTGGGAGAGATCTAGGCGGGTTCGGTTTGAGGGGGGACTTGGGGGTGAGCTTGCCATCAGCGGTCCCAAGCCGGCGGCCGGGCCGGCAGTCCTTCGAAGTGGCTACAGCCATTCGCCGCCTACCGGATGCCCACTGCGCCCCGGGCGTTTGAAGCGGCGGTTGCTGTCCACCTCGAGGGTCTTCTCCCCCGTTCCCGAGGCGCGCTTGACCGCGAAGCATCGAAGTGTTGTTCATCATTTCCATCAGCCCGGCCATGCCCCGCCCGCTCCGCCCTCCTCCGGCAGCCTCCGGGCGCGCCGGCGCGGCTGTTGCGCCTGCTCGCGCGGCCGGCGCGCACGCTCCCCCGATGGGGACTGCCCGGAGAAGACGATCGTCAAATTCGCCGGACCGACGCACCGACTTCCGGCCGATGCCCGGCTGGCTCCGGAGGCGGCTTCATCCGGCGGGGGCAATCCGCGCCCTGATCCGAAAGCCACGCGCTGCCACCACCTCCCCAACTCCGCAACCTCCACAGCCTGACCGCGCGCAACACGGGGACGCCCCGGCGGTGGAGGCTTTGCTCCACCTGGTGTATGACGAACGGCGCCGGGTCGCCGCCGCCAAGCTGGCGCGCGAGGCCGCCGGGCAAGCCCTCCAACCGACCGCCCTGGTCCATGAGGCCTGGCTGCGGCTGGCGGGCGACGGCGCGCCCCGATCCGCCAAGCGCGCCCATTTCTTCGCCGCCGCCGCCGAGGCCATGCGCCGCATTCTGATCGAACGCGCCCGCCGGAGAATGGCCGCCAAGCGCGGGAGCGGCGCCGCCCCGCTGGACGTGGACGAGTTGGACATCGCCGCGCCCGCGCCCGCGGAGCGTCTGCTCGCGATGAACGAGGCGCTGGAGACGTTCGCCGCCCTTGATCCGCTCAAGGCCGAACTGGTCAAGCTGCGGTACTTCGTCGGCCTGAGTTTCGAGGAAGCCGCCGCGGCGCTGGGCATCGCCGTGCCCACCGCCAAGCAATGGCGGGCCTATGCCCGCGCCTGGCTGGCCGTCGAGCTGCGAGACCTCGAGGGCTGGTTTCGGACATATTTGGGCCCTCGTTTTGCGGATGGAGAAATAGAATCGCATGGACGCTTCGCGTGAAGAAGCCCCGTTTGTTGCCGCCCTCGAACGGGGCGGCACAGCTCAATTGTCAATCGGCGGAGGATGCCGGGTGGGTTGGGGGTTGAGTGGAGGGTTGGTAATCTGCCCCCAGCCGTTTGTCCATGGGCGGTGGTACCAAGAGGTCGGGATGGCGAGGCATCCGAAACGCGGGAATTCCAACCGCGACCCCGTGATTTTGGCCGTGGGGGGCTCAGAGATTGAACTCCGGGCCGAGATAGATTTCCCGGGCTCGGGGATCATTAACCAGAAAGTCCGCCGGTCCTTCGCACAGGACCTCGCCTTTGTGGATGATGTACGCCCGGTCCACCAGCTTGAGCGTCTCGCGCACGTTGTGGTCGGTGATCAAGATGCCCAGCCCCCGCTCCCGCAGCCGGCGAACGATTTTTTGGACCTCGTACACGGCGATGGGGTCAATGCCGCTGAACGGTTCGTCCAGCAGCATGAGCTTGGGGCTGGTGATCAGGGCGCGGGTGATTTCCAGCCGGCGTTTTTCCCCGCCGCTAAGCTGATAGGCCCGGCTTTTCGCCAGGGGGGTGAGGTCCAGTTCGTCCAGCAGATAGCGCAGCCGCAGTTGCCGTTCGGAGCGGCTCAACCGGCAGGTCTCCAGAATCGCCAGCAGATTTTGCTCCACCGTGAGTTTGCGGAAGACCGAGGGATCCTGGGTGAGGTAACCGATGCCCAGGCGCGCGCGCTGGTGCATGGGCAGCCGGCCTATGGGACGGCCCTCGAAGCGCACGCTGCCGGCATCCGGACGCACCAGTCCCACGATCAGGTTGAAGGTGGTGGTCTTGCCCGCGCCGTTGGGACCCAGCAGACCCACAATTTCCCCGGCCGCCACGCGGATGCTCACCCCGTTGACGACCCGGCGCTTGCGGTATTCCTTGACCAGCCCCTCGGTGGTCAACAACGGCTCGGGCGCGGCCACCGCCACGGGTGTTGCGGCGGGAGAAGCGGTTTCCGGCCCGGGCTGGGTGGATGGAGTCGGGTCCATGTGTCGAGATTCAGGGAGGGCCGGGGCGGCGCCACCGGTTGGTTGGGGCGAACGCCGGAGCGCGCGTCCATTCGATCCGAAATGGCCCGCGGCCGCCGGCCCGATGTTGGCGCGTGTCCCAGGTCAACATGCGGGTGCCGCAGATGCGGCCCTCGGGGGTTTCCACCACGGGTTGGCCGGCCAGCTCCAAGCGTCCGTCGGCTTCGGTGTAGGTGGCTGTTTCACCCTGAGCGCGGCGGTCTCCGCGTGTCACTCGCACCGCCCCGGTGGCCGTGGCGCGGTCCAGACGGTTGGTGCCCGCGCGGAACGTGGCCTCCACC
>FWPU01001099.1_pt1 | contig 83698 bp, 72 predicted proteins | sample 2228361 | NCBI WGS metagenome assembly FWPU01 (sample SAMEA103939777, study PRJEB20133) | metagenome | reverse complement strand
TGGGTCCACCGGGCGTGGGGGTATCCGTAGGGGTAGACGGCGGCGATGGGGAAGGCCACAGGATCTCTGCCGGTGCCCCGGGAGGAAAGATAAAGGTATAAGCCACCGAAAGGAGCGGCATAACCACCAGGATGGCGCTCAGGAGAAGCCCCAGTGCCTCCCAAAAGGTCCAGCGCGGAGGTGAGGGCGCATCACGGGTGCGTCCTTCCTGTGACATACCGCCGGGGGTATTGCTTCCCCGCTTTTCATTTTCCATATGACGCCTCCGTTGAGCGCATCCGAGATGCGTCCCTACTGGGGGCCGGCCTGGCCAGAGATTTCCCGGTCGAGGCGGGCAATGACGATCAAGCGCTGCGTATCATAGGCCGTGCAGGTGATCAGGGTCAGGATGGGCCGGGCCGTCTGGGCCATGACCTCTACCTGGTGGGGCCAGACGCTTTTCTTCTCCTCCACAATATAGCGATAGAGGTGTGGGCCGGCGTAGAGCAAGACCTCATCTCCAGGGGCAAGTTCCTCCAGGCGGGCAAAGACTCCCCCGTAGAGTCCTTTATGTCCGGACATGACGGTATTGCCTATGGTGCCGGGGCGAGCCGTGCCACGATGGTAGCCAGCCGCGTACTCAGCCACCTGCCAGACTCCGTTCTCAATGGTTACCTCTTTCACCGGGGTATCCAGTTCGATCGCCGGGATGACCAGGCGGGTGGGCTGGAGGGTGCCCGGAGCAGGTGAAGGAACCAGGACATACGGATTCTGCACCGGAAGTGCCGTGGACTGGGTCTCGGTATAAGGAACAAAGGGCAACGGGGCACTGGGCCATTCTCGGGGAGGAGAGAGGTAGCCCTGTCCCGACCATTGCGTGATGCTTCCCTGGGCTTCAACCTCCCCCGTGTTCCGCAGGAGGGGCCGGATATAGGTATCGTAGAGCCAGAAACCCACGGCCAGGATAAAGAGCACCAGGGCCACGACGATCAAGGTATCCACAGTCCGGGAGAGGCCTTTTTTCAGGGCCTGGAGGATCGGAGGAGAAACCCGGCGGGGACGGACGCGGCTCTGGAGCGAGTGCAGGGACACGGCCGGCCGGCTCAGCCACCTTTCCTGGGGACGCGGCGGGACTTCCTCGGCCGGGAGTTCTGGCCGGAGGTGAGGAACTGCCTCAACCCGGAGGGGGGTATTGCCGGGGCGAAGCAGGCCGGCCGGTGCAAGCGGCTTCATCGCCTCCCCTTCGGCCGGCCTGGAGGAAAGAGGGGAAAGGAGGCGTAATCCCTCTACCGCCTCCTGCCGTCGGCGGCGCAGGAGGAGTCTTTCCAGTTCGGTCGCGGTCAAATCTCTATCCGTCATGTTTTCGGGCTTCCCAGGGACACATATCTTTTTCTTATCATAACACATTCAGGCCGGAATTTCAACCGCGACTTGCCAGGCGGAGAAATTGCGGTATAATGTGAACCACTGCACAGGCTACGGGGGGCCGGGCAACCCGGCTCCTTACCAGTCCAGAGGAGAAGTCGAAATGACGTACGAAAATATCCTCCTTCAGGTGGACGGCGAAATCGCCGTCCTTACCGTGAACCGCCCGAAGGTCCTGAACGCCCTCAGCCATGCCACCGTTGCCGAGATGGCTGCTGCCTTCCAGGAGGTCGAGGCCAACCTACAGGTCCGTGCCCTTATCATCACCGGAGTCGGCCCCAAGTCGTTCGTCGCCGGTGCCGACATCGCCGAACTCCGCGTCCTCACCCCGTCCGAGGGCGAGCAGATGTGCCTTCGGGCCAAACAACTTTTCCGACGCATGGAAAACTCCCGCCTGGTCGTCCTGATGGCTATCAACGGATTTGCCCTCGGCGGCGGATGCGAACTGGCAATGGCCGGAGACATCCGTATCGCCTCCGATAACGCCCGGTTAGGCCAGCCGGAGGTCAAACTGGGGCTCATTCCGGGCTATGGCGGCACCCAGCGCCTGCCCCGCCTGGTGGGGATGGGCCAAGCCATGCGGCTGGTGCTCAGCGGGGAACACATCCCGGCGCTGGAGGCCAAGGCCATCGGGTTGGTAGACCTGGTCGTCTGCCAGAAGTGTGGCCAGGAGATGCCGGGAAGTCCTTGCCGGGAAGGGTGCGGCCATGAGGCCCATTGCCCCAACTGCGGCCAGGTGGTGCAGATTTGCCCCCGGTGTCATGGCCCGCTGGACCGCTGGGGGGATTGCCATGCCTGCAACCCGGAATTCCCCAATACTGCCCTTAGCGCTGCCCGAGACCTGGCCGGCCGTATCCTCAAGAACGGCCCTCTGGCCGTGGAGGCAGCCAAGCGCTGCTTGCGAGTCGGGGCCGATGCCCCACTGGACCAGGCCCTGGCCTTTGAGGCTGCCCAGTTCGGCCTGATCTGCGCTACCGAGGACAAGGCTGAGGGCTCCTCTGCTTTCCTGGAAAAGCGGGAACCCCACTTCCGGCGGCGGTAGGGACGTCGGTATGTTCGCATGTTCGCACGCCTGTATTCGCGTTCTGAGGGTGGATCATCGGGGTCTCCGGGTAGGCGAAGACACTACTCCGAAACACCTCATCCGCGAGTTTTCGGACAAGTTTCCAGGAGAGGCGGGTGCGCGAGTTCATAGACGGCAGCGAAGCCATCGCCCGAGGGGCGCTTTCTGCCGGCTGTAACTTTTTCGCCGGCTATCCTATCACCCCGGCTTCGGGCATCCTGGTGCACATGCTCCGTGAACTGCCCAAGGTCGGGGGGATCGGCATCCAGGCGGAGGACGAGATCGCCTCTATCGGTCTGTGCATCGGGGCGGCCATGGCCGGCTGCAAGGCGATGACTGCCACCTCCGGCCCCGGCATTAGCCTCTATAGCGAAAACATCGGCCTGGCCATCATGGCCGAGGTGCCTATGGTCATCGTGGACTGTCAACGCCTGGGCCCGGCCACCGGCGGGGCCACCACCGTTGCCCAGGGCGACATCCAGTTCATCCGCTGGGGCACCTCCGGTGGCTATCCCATCATTGCCCTTTCTCCCAGTACCATCCCCGAATGCTACTCCCTCACCATCCGCGCCTTCAACCTGGCCGAACGTTTCCGCTTGCCCGTCTTCCTCGCCACCGATAAGGAGATGGTGCAGACCCGCGCCACCGTAGAGATCGAGGAGTACGAGGCCGTGGCAGTCGTTCCCCGGCACTATGCTCCAGCCGAGGAGGAATTCGTTCCTTACCGGGTGCTCGAACCCGGGGACGTGCCGCCCTTCTCGCCCTTTGGCGGCCCCCACATCTTGCGCCTCACCACTTCCACACACGATGAACGCGGTTACCTGACCAAGGCCCCCCCCCAAGTGGACCGCCTCAACCGACATCTGGCGGCCAAGGTGGAAGCCCACCGGGACGAGATTGCCCTGGTCAAAGCCGACTTACAGCCCGGAGCCCGCACCCTCCTCCTTTCCTACGGCATTACGGCCCGTTCGATGGCCGAGGCGGTGGCCCTGGCCCGCGCCTCCGGGAAAAAGGTCTCTGCCCTGACGGTGCTTTCGCTCTGGCCGGTGCCGGAAAAGGCCCTCCTTTCCGCCCTGGAGGGTGTGGAGCGGGTGGTCGTGGCCGAACTCAATTTGGGGCAATACCGGCTGGAGGTAGAGCGGCTGGCCTGCCGGCGGGATATCGAGGTCGTCGGCGTCCACCGGGTGGACGGCGAACTGATTACGCCCCAGGAGATTCTGGAGGCGGTGCGGTGAGTAAGGAGGAGGGGATGACTGCAGAGGCCCGCCGGGAAACCTACCTCGATCCGGCACGGTTGCCCTACCCCTTCTGCCCGGGCTGCAGCCATGGCCTGGTGCTCGACCACCTCAACGCTGCCTTGGTGCGGCTCCAGTTGGATCCCAGGAGGGTTGTCCTGGTCTCTGACATCGGCTGCTCGGGCCTTTCGGACCAGTACTTTGCCACGAGCGCCTTCCACGGGCTGCACGGCCGTTCGGTTACCTATGCTTGCGGCATCAAACTTGCCGATCCCGAACTCAAGGTTATCGTGATCATGGGCGACGGAGGGGCCGGTATCGGCGGTCACCATCTCATCAACGCCGCACGACGCAACATCGGCGTCACCGTGTTGGTCCTTAACAACTTTAACTTCGGCATGACCGGTGGCCAGCACTCGGTGACCACTCCCCATGGGGCCGTCACCCCGACCACTCGCCAGGGCAACCTGGAATACCCGCTGGACCTTTGCAGCCTCATCGTTGCCAGTGGGGGAAGTTTCGTGGTTCGGACGACCGCTTTTGACCCGGACCTCCCGGAACTCCTTGCCCAGGGCATTGCCTGGGAGGGCTTTGCCTTCTTTGACGTTTGGGAACTATGTACGGCCTACTTCGTCCCTGGCAACCGCTTCAGCCGCCGGGCGTTGGAAGCAGCCCTGGCGGAGCGTCCTCATGGCCTTATCCATCGGGAGGGACGGCCGGAGTACAGCCGGACTTGCCGGGAAGTCGCTGCGACCCAGGCGGGTCAACCGACCCTGTCCCCGCAGCCTATCCCCGCCCGTTACGCCGGCCGGGTAGAGCGAAAGACCTCCATCATCCTGGCCGGCGCTGCCGGCCAGAAGATTCGTTCCACTGCGGCCGGCCTGGGCCGGGCCGGGATGCTGGCCGGCCTCTGGGTCACCCAGCGCGACGATTACCCGGTCACGGTGCAGACCGGACACTCGGTCTCCGAAATCATCTTCAGTCCGACGGAGATTTTCTACACCGGAATCTCTGCCCCCGACATTGTCCTCCTTCTGGCCCCCGAGGGACTGAAGGTCGTGCGAAACCTGCTTCCCGGCCTGGGAAAAGGGACGCGCCTCTACGTCCGCACCGATCTCCTCCCCCTAGAAACGGGGGCTCAGGTGATCCCGCTCGACTTTGAGCGGGCACGGGCCGGAAGGAAGGATATGGCGATGATGGCCGTGGCCGCTGTGTTGGAGGATACCGGACTTTTTCCGCTGGAGGCGCTTCGGGAAGCCGTCTCCATGGGCCAGCGGCCGGAGATCGTACGGGAGAACCTGGCAGCCATTGAAGCGGCGCAGGGAGGTGTGTTGATCGATCGGTTTCAGAGTGCGTCTCCAGAGGGTGAACCTCCTGGGGGGCCGAAGAAGCGTTGATGGCGGATCGTGCAAAAAAGGAGGAAACGATGGATTTCGGATGGACCCAAGAACAGGAGATGTGGCGTGCTTCGGTGCGGCATTTCGCCCAGAGCGTCATCAAGCCGATCGTGCGCCGGATGGACGAAGAAGGTCGGATCCTGCCGGAGGTCATCAAAGGCATGGCCGACCTGGGCCTTCTCTGCTGCACCGTCTCCGAGGAGTACGGCGGCATGGGGGCCTCCTGGATGGAAGCGGCCATCGCTGCCGAGGAACTGGGGCGGGCCGACATCAGTGTGGCTGTTCCGGTCCTCTACCTGGTGATGGCCGCCTGGGGCTCGGTCTTTGACCATTATGCCAACCCCGAACTCAAGGGGATGATTCTGCCCAAGGCCTGCAAGGGCGAGGCCTTTCTGGGCATTGCCACCACCGAGCCCGGCGGCGGCTCCGACATCCTGGGGGCCACCCGCACCCGTGCCGAGCGGCGAGAGGACGGCTGGGTGCTGAACGGGGAGAAGATGTACATTAGCGGCGTAGCCGAATCGCACGCCATCGGCGGCATCCATATGACGCTCTGCCGGACCGACCCCAAGGCTGGCCATCGGGGCTTTACCTTCTTCGCCGTCCCCCTCAAGGACACGCCGGGCATCTCGACCACCCTGATCGAGGATATGGGGCGGGCCGGCATCTCCACCGGTGGCTTTACCCTGGAGGATGTCTACCTGCCCGATACCTATCGCGTCGGCGAGGAGGGGCGCGGCTTCTACTATGCGATGGAGGGCTTTTCCGCCGCCCGTGTGCTCATCGGGGCCACCTGCGTCGGCGCGGCTGAGGCCGTGCTGGAGATGGGGGTGGACTATATCAAGCAGCGCCATGCCTTTGGCCGGCCTATTGCCGCCTTCGAGGGGGTGCAATTCCCGTTGGCCGAGCACGCCGCCAATATCGAGGAGGCGCGGTTGCTCACCTACAAGGCTGCCTGGATGATGGACAGGATGTGGCAGGATGGCTCGGTCTCGGCCAAGGATGTGGCCAGAATTGCGGCCATGGCCAAACTTCGCGCTCCTATCTACGCCTGGCAGGCCATGAACGAGGTGGCCGACTGGTTCGGTGCAGCTGGCTATTCGAAAGAGTTCCCCATCGAGATGGGCATCCGAGGCATCCGTTCCTACTCCATCGGCGCCGAAGGCACCCAGAACATCATGCGCCTCATCATTGCCCGTGAGATTCTGGGTTCCGAATTCCTGCCCTACCGCTGGGGGGCCCAGCAGGTATAGGCTTCGAGGCGGAGCAGGGGCGCGTTCGCCCCGACGAGTACCCCTCGCGGCGCGACGAGACCAGCAGGTATAGGCTTCGAGGCAGAGCAGGGGCGCGGCCGGCCGCGCCCGATACGCACCTGCAAGGCACGGTTGCACAAGACATACGCCTTCGGGGGATGCCGGTAGCGGTGCCGCTCCTGGCGCAAGAGTGCTGGTCTACCTGCACCTTGCCGGGCCGATCCTTCTCCAGAACATCACTCTGAAAAAGGGCGAACCGTCGGTTCGCCCTTTTGACAAAGCCCATCGCTGATGTTATGATGCCGGGCAAAGAAGGAGGATATGATGGACCCTCGACTCCTGAAAGGTCTTTTGGGGGCGGTGCTCTGTCTGGCCGGTTTTTCGCTCTACTGGGGCGGGCTCCGGGTGGTAGGGATGTTTCTGGGCGGCACCGTGGGCCTGCTCATCGGGCTGATCGCAGCCTACCTTACCCACCTGGAGCGTTCTTGGGCCATCTTCGTCGCCGTCGCTGCTGCCCTGGTGGGCATGGCCGTGGGCTGGGGCATCCTGAAGACCTTGCACAGCGTCTTGATCTTTTTGATCGGGGCCGGCCTGGGCTTTTTCCTGAACCAGCGGGTCCTGGCCCCCGATTACGACGGCATCTGGGCCGTTCCCTGGATGCCCTGGGCTATGGCCGTAGTCGGGGGCATCCTGATGAGCCTCTTCTTTCGTTATGTCATCATCCTGGTCACCACGGCTTTCGGCTCTTACCTCATCTACCAGGCGACCGGCCTCCTCTGGGTGGGCATCGTAGCCTTGGTCGTGGGCATCGCCGTCCAAATCGGCCTTTTCCACCGGCTTGGGATAAGCAGACGGGTGCGGATGGACTGGAGGTAAAGCGTGCTGCCGCTGGTGGCCATCATCGGCCGGCCCAACGTGGGCAAATCTACCCTCTTCAACCGCATCCTGGGCCGAAAACAGGCCATCCTCTCCGAGGTGCCGGGAACGACCCGCGACCGTCTCTACGGTCAAGTTTCCTGGCGCAACCGCTTCTTCCTCCTGGTGGACACCGGTGGCCTGCTTTTGAGCGACGCGGAGATGGCCTCCCTCCCTCAGGCCGAGATCGTGCGTCGCACCCGCGAGCAGGCCCTGCTGGCCATCGGAGAGGCCGAGGCCATCCTCTTTGTGGTAGACATCCTGAGCGGCCTTCTGCCGGGAGATGAGGAAATTGCCCACCTCCTGCGCCAGACGGCCAAGCCGGTCTTCCTAGTGGTCAACAAGGCTGACAACGAGGAACGGAGGCAGAACGCCGTCGAGTTCTACCGCCTGGGCTTGGGCGACCCCTGGCCGGTTTCTGCCCTGCACGGCAGCGGCGTGGCGGACCTTCTGGACGCGCTGGTAGAGGTGTTGCCATCGGCCGAGGCCGAGCCGGCCGAGGAAGAGGCCGTGCGCATCGCCATCGTCGGCCGGCCCAATGTGGGCAAATCGCAACTCCTCAACACCCTCCTGGGCCAGGAGCGCGCCATCGTAAGCCCCATCCCCGGCACGACCCGCGACATCCTCGATACTCCGCTCACTTGGGGCGACCGTCGCCTTATCCTCATCGATACGGCCGGCATTCGCCGGCGAGGGCGCATCCAGGCCGGCCTGGAACGCTACGGCGTCCTCCGGGCGTTGCGGGCCATCGAACGTTGCGATGTGGCCTTGCTTCTCATTGATGCCGCCGAGGGCCTCACTGCTCAGGATGCCCATATCGCCGGCTTCATCATCCAGGCCTATCGGGGCATCGTTATCCTGCTCAACAAATGGGACATCGTCCCCAAAGACCCCCACACCTTTGACCAGTACGTTCGCCTCATCCGGGAGGAAATGCCCTTCCTGGATTATGCTCCGGTTGTTTCCATCTCCGCCTTGACTGGCCAGCGCGTGGACCGGGCGGTAGAAACGGCCCTCTTTGTCTACGGAGAGTGTCGCAAGCGCATCCCCACCGCTTCCCTAAACGAACTGGTCCGCGATGCGGTGGATGCCCATCCCCCCGCTTCCACGATGCGTGGCCGGCGTGTGCGCATTTATTACGCGACCCAGACGGGTGTGGCTCCGCCGACCTTTGTTTTCTTCGTGAATCACCCCGATTGGCTGCACTTTTCTTACCCTCGTTACCTGGAAAACCGTCTGCGCCAGGTTTACGGCTTCAGCGGGGCGCCGCTCCGGCTGCTTTTCCGTCCCCGGGAAAAGCGACGGGCGGCTTCTGAGGCACGATAAAGGAGGAGACGTGCAGGCGATCAGAGTGACCGGCCTGGTTGCCCTCAACCTGAGCAGCCTGATGCTTTCGAGTGCAGGCTTTAAGTGGTCTGCCGATAGTTCCGCCTGGCGGGGTTTCCTCCTGGGTCAGATCGTGGGGAACGGGGCCGGCTTCATTGCCGTCCTGGCCCTGACCGGTATGATTCGGGAGATTTCTTCCTACCGGGCCTATGCCATCCACTTGGGGCTGGGCTTTGTGCTGGCCGAGGTCCTTCTGGCCGGCCTCTTTTTCCACGAGCGCCTGGGATGGCCGCAGTTTGTGGGCATCCTGCTGGTCTTTGGAGGCGTGATCATGATTACCCTGTGGCGTTGAGGCCGGCTTATGCTCGCTGCCCTCGGCCGTCGCCTGATCCGTTCCTTCGATACCTTCCTGCGCTATATGATGGGTGTCTTTGAGTTTACCCAGGACGATCGTTGCCTCCTGCGCCTAGGTCGAACCTATTGCCCTTATGACATCCGCCTATCGGATGGCACCTTCCTCCACCGGGGCGAACCTCTCCTGGAACTGCACCTCTGGAACGAGCACCTCCCCCCCATGCCCCCCGGCGGGGCCGACGTGGCCTGGACGGTACGTTTCCTGCGGAAGTGGAACGATTCCATCGCCCTCCTGGCCCAGTATTGGCAAAACCATCCCGAACTTGCCCCGGTACAGGCCCTGCACGGAATCTTTGCCCTCCCCGGCGGAGAGGACCTCTCCCTCCAGGAAGGTACCCTGCGGACGATGGGCTTTGACGTCGTCATCCCCCGACAGACGCCCTGGCGAATCTTTGCTTCCTTTTGGGAAAACCTCTATAACTGGGCCATCATCTGGACCTTCAACCCGGCCAGCCTGCGTGTGCGCAATCTGTTGCAGATGCGGCGCTGCCATGTGTGGATGTCGCGGAAGCGTCTGCTTGAGCGGTACCTGGCTTCGCCGGCTTGCCAACCTTCTGTAGATAGGGTACAATAAAAAAGACCTGTTTCGGGGTACCTGTTCGGCCTGCGCCGGTCGAGTAGGCCGCGTGGCGGCTGTATCGAGACTAGGCAGGTGGGAAGACAAGGTTTGCAGGCCTCGATAGGTGGCCAGTTTCGATGGGCTGCTTCGTGGCTCCGGTTTCCGCTACTGAACGCTCGCCGGCTGCTCGTGGTTTAGTCTGGATCGTTAGGGGAACATATGAAACTTTCGGAAAACAAAGTGGATTCGCTGACCGGTCAGATCGCCCAAATGCTCCAGAGCCGGGAGGATATCGAGTTGCGGGCCGACGATAACCGTCTGCGTGCCCTGATCCGCCAGGCTATGTTGGACGAACTTCTGGTGGAGGATCGGCTGGAGGAGGAGGTCCGCCGGATTCTCCAGCGGTATGAGATGGAGATTCGCCGCGGCCGGCTGAGTTACAATACCCTTTTCAACCGCATCAAAGCCCAGTTGGTGCGCGAACGTGGTCTGGTACTCTAGAGGAGGCTGGAGGTGCGCCTTTCTCCGGAAAAGATCGGCCGTATCGCCGAGGTGATCGTGGATGCCCTGCTGGAGAAGGAGGCCCTGGTGTTGCACCGGCCGGGGCGGAGCGGCCGGCCCGCGCTGGTGGTGGCCATCCGCGACCTCATCACCGCCGACCTGCGGATTGAGGAGGAGATCGATGCCGAGGCCGAGCGGGTACTGGCCTCCTATCGCCGGCCGATCGTGGGCACCGAACGCGACGTCCTCTTCCGGAAGACCAAGGAGGAAATCGCCGCCCGGCGGGGATATATTCTCTAAGTTCTCCACCCCAGGAGTGCTTGATGGATCCGACTCAGGCTATCCCGGCCAGCTCTTTTCCCCTGGAGGCGTTCCTGCCGCTGGACCGTCGGCAGGCGCTGGCGCTGGGGCAGGACCTACCGGAGCGCTCCTATGGCACGGCGTTGCTAGCCGACGTCAGCGGCTTTACCCCGCTTATGGAGCATCTGGCGAACACGTTGGGCCCCCAGCGGGGGGCGGAGGAACTCACCCGCCTGCTCAACGCTCTCTTTGCTCCCCTGATCCATGCGGTACACGGCTATGGTGGCCAGGTCATCGCCTTCGGCGGGGATGCTCTGACCTGCTGGTTCCCGGTAGGGGCGACCGATGGGGCCGCTCCTCCCCTGCGGGCGGCTGCCTGTGCTCTGGAGATGCAGCGCCAGGTGGCGCGCTTCGGGCGGGAGGGAAAAGCCATCCTGACCGGGCTTTCCATGCACATCGGGGTCGCTACCGGAGAGGTACGGCGCTTCTATGTGGGCCGGCCACCCCACGGCCGGCTGGAAGTGCTGGTCGGAGCCGTTATGGAACGCATGGCCGGGGCCGAGAGAAGGGCCGGTTCCGGCCAGGTGGTAGTGGATGCGGCGACGGCCGCCTCCATGCCTCAGAGTGTCCTCCGACCGCTGGAAGACGGGTTTTCCCTCCTCGAAGAACTTCCGTCCCCCTTGGCACCCTCGCCGGCCCCATTTCCTTTGCCCCCGCACCTCCCGACCCATACCCTTCGCTCCTGGCTGGCCGGGCCGCTTTACCAGCGGCTTCGTTCCGGAAGGGGCCGTTTCGTCGCCGAACTGCGGCGGGTCACCGCCGTCTTTGTCCGTTTCGCCGGCCTGGATTACGACGGTGACCCCCGTGTCGGGGCCAAATTCCGGCGCTATGTGGCTCTGGCCCAGCAACTCCTGGCCTCCTACGAGGGTTACTTGGCCCTGGTTTCCTGCGGGGACAAGGGCAGCCTCCTCTTTATCCTCTTCGGTGCCCCCTTGACCCACGAGGACGATCCGGAACGGGCGGTCGGCTTTGCCCTGAAGTTCCAGGAGGCCGTAGAAACTCTACCTTTTATTCAGGAGCAACGCATCGGCATCAGCCTGGGGCGGGTTTATGCCGGTGTACTGGGTTCGATAGAACGCTGTACCTACACCGTGTTGGGGGATGAGGTCAACGTCAGCGCCCGGCTGATGGAGGCGGCGACACCGGGGCAGACTCTGGTCAGCCGGCATGTGGAGCGGGCCACCGACCGCTTTGCCTTTCGGCCGCTGGGTGCGGTGCAGGTCAAGGGGCGGGAGGACGCCATCCCCATCTTTGCTCCGTTGCCTCTGGAGGAGAAGCGGATGAAGATGGGGGAAGGGAGGCTGGTCGGGCGTGAGGCAGAGAGGGAAGCCATCGCGCACCTCCTGGATCAGGTCGAGGCCGGCCGGGGACACCTCCTCCAGATTGTCGGAGAAGCCGGGGTGGGGAAATCGGCGTTGGTGCATTTCCTCCTGGACCAAACTCGGGGCCGGGGCTGGCGAACCTACCAGGGGGACTGTCTTAGCTACGGCCAACGCACGCCCTATCTGCCCTGGCGGACGATCCTGGAGCAGATTTGCGGGCTTACCCCGAAGATGGGGCCGCCGGAGCGGGTGGCCCGGTTGGAGGAGGCCGTGGCCGGCCTGCCGGAGCCGCCCGGCCGGCCGGGCTACTGGCAGGCACGTTTTCCCCTCCTGGCCGGGGTGGTGGGTCTGGAAGTGGCCGAGACCCCGCTGACCCGCGCCATGGAGGGAGAACTACGCCGCGACAACACCTTCCTGCTTCTGGAAGCGCTGGTGCGCCACGTCACAAAGACGGGGCCGGCTGCGATCGTCTTGGAGGATGCCTACTGGGCCGACGAACTTTCCCTCCTCCTGACTGCCCATATTGGACGTAGTCTGGGGGACATCCCTCTGCTGCTGGTCGTCGTGCAACGGCCCTGGCGGGAACCGCCGGAGGCAGTACGGGCCATCCTGAGCATTGCCTGGCAGACTGTCCTGGCCCTATCCCCCCTCTCGGAGGAGACCTCCCTGGCACTGGCCCGTCTTCGGCTACACGGGGCATCCCTTTCCCCCCGCCTGGAGGCCCTGCTTTGGGAACGAGCCCAGGGCAATCCCTTCTACATCGAAGAGCTCCTGCGGGCCTTGGCAGAGGCCGGCCGCCTGCGCCGAAAAGACGGGGAAGTGGAGTTGGCCGGGGACGAGGAAAGGCTCGAACTCCCCGATACCATCGAAGGCGTTGTCCAGGCCCGCCTGGACCGTCTGCCGGAAGAAGAGCGGATGACGCTCAAGGTAGCCTCGGTGATCGGCCGCACCTTTCCGGGGCCGCTCCTGGAGGAGGTGCATCCGCTTCGGCCCGGTGAGGGTGTCCTGGTCCGCCAACTCCTGCGTCTGGGTCAGGCCAACTTCATCCTCCTGGAAGAAGGCTTCCCGGAGTGGCGCTATGCCTTCCAGCATCCCATCTTGCACGAGGTCACCTACGGTACTCTGCTCTTTGCCCAGCGGCGGGAGTTGCACGGAGCCGTCGGCGCGGCCCTGGAGCGTCGGCATACCGCCGATTTGTACCGCGTTTTGGATACCCTGGCCTACCACTATGCCCGTAGCGAGGAGCGAGCAAAGGCGGTCCACTACCTCCAACAGGCGGCCGAAAAGTCCCGTCGGGAGTACGCCAACGAGGCGGCCCTGGGCTATTACGGCCAGGCGCTGGAAAGGCTGCTCCCGGAAGAACTGGAAAAGCGATATGAACTGCTGGCCGGCCGGGAGCGCATCTACGACCTCTTGGGGGAACGCGAGGCCCAGGAGCGTGACCTCCAGGAGATGGCCCGTCTGGCCGAGGTGCTGAGCGATCCCCGGCGCTGGATTGAAGTGCTGAACCGCCGGGCCCGCCGGGCGGTGGATATCGGGGAGTTTCAACAGGCCCTCCGGCTGGCTCAAAAAGCCCGGAGAGAAGCCCAACAGGTGCGGAAATGGGCCGGACTGGCCGAGGCTCAAAAAATCCTGGCGATTGCCCATGCCAGCCTGGGCCGATACGAGGAAGCCCGACGTTTCCTGGAACGGGCCCGTGAACTTTATCGGGTCCAGGGCGATCGCCTCGGCGAGGCCACCTGTGTGGGAAATCTGGGCCTGGTGCATCTCTATCGGGGCGATGTCGAGCAGGCCCGCTCCTGCTTCGCCCAGAGCCTGGAACTGGTCCGGGCGCTGGAGGATCGCTTCCAGGAAACACGGGCCTGGATCAACCTGGGGTTGGCCAAGTTCTACCTGGGCCTCTACGAAGAGGCCCTGGACTGCTATCGCCAGGCCATGACCATCTCCCGAGAGATCGGCCACGCAGCTGGCGAGGCCTTGGTTCTGGATAACATCGGTGCCCTGGCGATGACCGTAGGCGACTTGGACGAGGCCGCCGTCCACCACCGGCAGGCCCTGGACCTGGCCCGTCGGTTGCACGACCGCGAGGGCGAGGCCACCAGCCTTTCCAGCCTGGGGTTGCTTGCCGCCTACCGGGGGCGCTGGGACGAGGCCCGGGACGATTTGCAACGCTCCCTGGAACTGTGCCAGACCATCCGCCACCGGCGGGGCGAGGCCACGACGCTCCATGGCCTTGGCCTCGTCGAACTCTGGGCCGGAAACGCGCCGGCGGCCGTCCGGGCGTTTCAAGAGGCCCTTGCCCTCCGCGAGGAGATCGGGGAAAGCGGAAGCGCCCAGGTCAGCCGGGCCTGGCTGAGCCTGGCCTGCCTGCAGGCTGGGGAGAAGGAGCGGGCCCGGTCCCTCCTGGCCGGCGTCGAGGCGACCCTGCAAAGCGAGGGCTACAGCGGCGATGCACCGGAGCAAGAGATCTGGTGGGCCATCTTCTGCGTCCACCGGGGACTGGGAGACGAAGAAAAGGCCCATGCGGCCCTGGGGCGGGCCCGCCGACTGGTACAGGAGCAGGCCGACCGTCTTCGGGACCCTCACCTCCGACGCTCGTTTCTGGAAAATGTCCCGGTCAACCGGGAGATTCTACGGAGCACGGGGTAAGGCACGGATCCATTCCTCTGCATCGCCGGCGGCAGGTCAACGGAGTATGCTCGATCACCCGGGTTGCCGTTTCGTCCTTTCCCTGCCCCCTCCCCCCTCATCCGGTTAGGGGAGGGGGCAGGGAAAAGGTCTGCTGTGGCCACGGCGGATGTTCCTATCGCCTTGCCTTCGCTACCAGGTTAGAGGGAAATCCTGCCGGCCCCAGCCGTGTTCCCGCTGCCATCGGGGCGGAAGAATCGCCGTGGAGCGACACGGCTCCTACCAGCGGCTGTCCGCCTAAGACGACTGCAGCGAAGCGCCCGTCGGGTAGTCCCGTCGTCATAGAAGGAGAGATCATCTGGGTGGCCCCACCGGAAAGGGAAAAGGGGTTCGAGATCGGTCCGGTCGGGGTGCCCAATGTCGTGGGGACGTATGCACTCCCCGTTTCGTCATAGAAGGTCACTTGAATAGTCGCCGTTTCCGAGGAAGTGTTCTGGACGGCCAGTGTGGCGTCCCAGGTATAGCCTTGCCAGCCCAGGTTTTTCGGAACCAGAGGGAAAAAGACGGCGGGATTCGGCATCCCATGGGCGGTGTAGGCGCTGTATGGGTCGCCGGGGCCGGTCCCGTCCACATAGACCACCACAATCACCTCGCCCGTGCTCTCCACAACAGTCCCGCCCCCATATCCTGGGGGGAAGATGTTCTCTGCCCAGGTTTCGCCGGGATGGATGGTAACGGAGACACCTGCGATCGTAGCGATGACCGAGGTCGGTCCAGGATTCATCACAAACAGGGCAGGGTCCGTGCCCGGTTTGCTCAGAATGGGGACATATGTTGTTGTGAACGCGGCGGCTGCGGCCTCGTACAGCCGTTCCCCCGCAGGGTCACGGGCTTGGGAGCACAGGACCATAACGGGGTAGTCGGCCATCACCATGCCCGAAAAACGGCCGGTGGTGTGGGGCTCTGAATGCTGGAAAAAGATATGATGAGCGCCCGGCCCCAGTACCGCCTCGTTGGTTATGCCGTCCGGGTAGGACACCGATACCGTTGTTGTCATCGGGTTAGGATTATACACATCCATGGAACTATTCCAGCCGTTGTCCTGGTAGTAGAGTACCGGGCAGAAGAGGATATGGTCTCCTCCGGCCAGGGCGTGGTAAGCCGCGGCTGTGTTCGTGTTCGTCCCTACCAGATTGGCTACGGCGAAGAAACTATCGGTGGCCCCGATGACGGCCTCGCCGAGGAATCCGGTGGGCAGCGGTGCGTTATCCAGAAACCAGGAGGTGTAGGCGGGTATTGTGGAGGAGAGGGAGCGGATCAGCGTGATTCCCTGGAAAAAGTCTACCGTGGTGGTGATCGTCGCCGATGTCTGGTTCTGGACGGCCGGATAGCTGTGCGCCCCGTAGTAATCGTAGACAACGGCGGGCAGAGTGAGAGACAGGGGAACGGTGGGGGGAGGCAGGGTGGAGTAAGTGCTGAGGAGGGCTATCTGGGGCACGACGGTGAGGGTATGGTGGGCATAGGCGTGCCCGAAGCCCAGGCAGTTGCTCGCCGTCATCGCCACGACATAGGTGCCGGTCTCTGTGTAAGTGTGGAAGACAATGTCTCCGGCTCCATAGGTGCCGTCACCGAAGGACCAAGCGAAGGAGATAGGGGGCGTGGCATCGGCCGGCGAGATTATCCCTGTGAAGGCAACGGCCTGTCCCACCGTGGGCGTGAGCGGCGACCAGGTAAAGTTGGCCTCTTCGATACGGGTGCAGGTGAAGTCAAAGTTGGTGCCCGGGTAGCGGATATGCCGATCCCAAACATCGAGCCGCACGTTGAGGGCGCCGGCCAGGGCTAGGATCGGCTGATCGGCCAGGAAAACGGCGGCGGCCCGGTCGGACTCATCCGGAAGGAGCGGCATGGATACCTGGACCATCTCGCCAGGCTCCAGGCTGTCCAGTTGCCTCCAGACTACCGTCCCTCCAGGAACGGTCACATAACGCATCCGTACCGAGGTGGTTTGTTCCCCTACGTTGCGCACCCAGATACGGTTGCCTGTCCACCAGCCTTCGTATCCGGAGAAAAGAAGAGGCAGGGCCACAGCGGGCGTAGCCCCTTCGGAAGCAAAGGCCCGATAGGCCAGAGTGCCCCCTCCGACGCGGCTATCGGCCACCTGGACAACAGCGGCCACCGGCGCGGTCATGGAGATGATGGCCGAGTAGTACGAAGGTGCTACTGCTGCAGCGGGGAAAGCCGCGTTCCCACTTCCGGCCCATCCTTGGATGACCAGAGGCAGGTAGAAGAAATAGACCACAGGGGAGGTGAGCGGGACGCTTCCGGCCGGCGGCAGCGTTAGCGGCACGGTTACCCCAGGAGCGTAGATAATCTCTCCTTCTGCCTCTACCGTTCCAACGTTGCGGATCGTCAAGGTAGCGGTGACCAGGCCGGGGATAGAAGGCGGAAGGTGGGGAGCAAAAAGACGGGTGCTGCCTTCCGAAGGGGCGACGAAGGCAGACAGACCCCCGCAGTAAGAAAGTACCGTTACCAAGATGGTCTGGTCCGCCAAAACTACGGCCGAACCGGCAAAGTCCAGAGGCAGCCCCAGGGCCGAAAGCGGGTGCACTCGAAGCAAGCCCTCTGGACGGATGGAATCCGTCATCGTCATTGCACGTGTTCCATCGGCGAAAAAGGCCTGTAGTTCTACGGTGGCCGTGGCGGTAGGGTTCAAGTTATGGATCAGGAGGACGGTGCATCGGTCTACGGGGATGTGGGCAACTCGGCCCACCATCTCATCGGCCACGGTCTTCAGGATGGCGTTCCCCTCGGTGATCGTTGAGTGCAGAATTTCCAGGGCCACCCGGCCGGGAGCGGAGACGGCCAGGGTGCCGGTGAAGGTGGGGGAAATGGGCAACGTATCATAGAAACGTGCAGTTCCGGCCGGCAACGTGTCGGTCATCACTCCGGCCAGATGACCATCTGGGGCCAGGAAACGGGCGGTAAAGGTCTGGGGAAACGGCTCCACATTGATGATCTGAAAAGCCTGGCTCATCCAGGCCCCCCGGGGATCTCCTCCCTGCGCCCCTGCGACGCTGAGGAGAAGGAGGAGCATGACTCCCAGAACGGCAAAGAGCCAACGATGGCGCAACCCTCGCGGTTTCATTGTCCCACCTCCTTTGGGAATGCGCGGCATTTCCAGTACTTCCGATGACCGTCTGTTCCACCTCCTTTCTCGAACCTTTCCGGATTTCCGCGATGGATTTTAGAAAATCATCCAAATTTTTGAACGTGCGCGTGCAGTATCCTGGGACGCGCTAACGGCACTCAAGGCAGCACCGCGACGCTGGAGGGCACCTGGGGGACCAGTTCCAGTGTGCCTTTATACTCCTGCACCACGCCATCTATTCGGACCCGGGTGCCAGGAGTGAGCAGACGGTCTCGCTCTTTGACCCGTTCGAAGATGTTCTGCCAGAGGAGCACCAGGATTTCGCCGGTTCCGTCGTTTATATAGACCCGCTGACCCTGGGAGAACCCCTCGGCCCGGCTCACGGTGCCCTCGATCGTCACCCGCGTGGTCAGGTCGGCGTTGGAGATGGTGCCGATCGGTCGCAGCGGGGGAGGTGCCCCGGGCGACAGGACCTTGACATCGCTTCCGTAGCGGGCCTCGATCTGCCACTCCTTCTCATACTGTCCCACCCGGCCGTGGGCCCGCACCACCGCCCCGACCAGGAGTTTCGGGGCATCCCAGCAATCGTCGTAGACGTTCAGCCACATCAGGAGAGTAACCCGGCCCGTGCCATCGTTCAGAAGGAACTTGAAGCCTTTGGAGAAAGAGGAAGCCCACTCGATCGTTGCCTGGACGGTCACTTCCTGGCCGTCCAGGTTCGGTATCTGGCTCAGAGGGGTCAGGACGATCTCCGGGGTAGCGGTGGCGGCGGGCGTAGGGGAGGGCACCCGGGTGGGACGAGGGGTGGCCGTGGGTTCGGTCGAAGGAAGGACGGTAGCGGTGGTGGCCGTAGGCGGGGCAGTCGGCGGGCGGGTGGCTGTGGGGGCGCGGGTGGCGGTTGGGGGAGGGGTAGCGGTGGGTGGAGGTGTGGTGGTGGGCAACGGGGTGAACGTGGGCGGAGAAGGTGCCGTGGATGTCGGAGGAATGGCTGAAGGTATTATCCCCCCGCAAGCGGTCAGGAGCACGGTCAGAAGGATGAGAAGAAGAAATCGGCGGTTCATCGGACTTTCTCCAATCCGTCGCGCACTCATCCGGCGTATAGGTCCGTTACTCCAGGATCACGATTCCCCCGGCTTCCGGGATGATCTCCAGGGTATCCTGGTATACGTCAATGCGGCCGGTAATCCGTACCCGGACGCCGGTTACAAGTTTCCCGGCCTGTGGAAAAGTATCCAGCACATTCTGCCAGAGGAGGAGGACGATTTCCCCGCTTTCGTCGCGCAAGGGGAAGCGTTGGCCCCTGGAGAAGGTCTGGCCCTCGCCCAGTACCCCTTCCACGGTGAGTGTCCGACCCCGGTCGTCCGGGCTGATGCTACCGATAGGCGTGGGCGTGGGGGTGGGCAGAGGTCGGGTCCCCAGGATTTCCAGGTCGCTTCCCCGGCGGGGGATGAGTTCCAGCGTTCCCCGGTACTCCTGCACCTGGCCGACGACGCGCACCTCGGCCCCCGGCCCCAGGCCGGGGGGCGCTTCTCGTACCACGTTATCCCACAGGAGCAAGGTGATCGTTCCCGTGCCGTCGTCCAGCGGGTACTTTACGCCTCTGGAAAACGGCTCGGCCGGCCCCAGGACGCCGCGCAGGACCACCACCCGGCCGGCGTCGGCCGGGTTAAGGGGCCCTACCGCTACTTCCTCTGGACCCGGTGCTGCCACCAGAATGGCCAGGTCGGCCGGCACCTCGGGGACAATTTCCAGAGCACCCCGGTACGGCGACACGCTGCCCTGGACCCTCACCCGGGCGCCGACATCCAGGGTGCGGGAGTAGGGGATCTGCTCGTAGAGCGATTCCCAGAGGAGGAGGATAATCGTGCCGCTGCCGTCGTCCAGGGTAAATTTGATGCCGCCGGAGAAGGGGTCGCTTTCCACGACCTCGCCTTCCACCTGCACCCAGCGGTTCACATCCTCCGAGGTCAAGGAGACGATCTCTCGGCGGGGAGGGGCGGCGTCGAGGGCCGGGATCAACACCAGGTCGGCGATGGAAGCCGGGACCAGCTGGACGGTGGTCCGATACAGGGACACGGCGGCGACGACCTCCAGCCCCTGGCCGGGAGAGAGGGCCGGCAGGGGGCCGGTGAGTTCCTGCAGGTCGGCGCTGATGGCCACGTCCACCTTGCCCGTGGCGTCGCGCAGGGTGATGAGGGTCAGGCCGGTGTAAGGTTCGCGCACCTCGCGAATGAGGCCGCGTATGCGCACCCGCCGGCCGATATCCAGGGGGGTGAGGTTACCGACGGCCACATCCTCCGGCGTCGGGCGAACGATGGTGAGTTGCTCGGCCGTGTTCATATAGAGGGCCACAAAGTCTTCCCGGACGCGCAGATTGCCGGCCACGCTGACGGTGTCTCCGATGGAGGGGATCTTGCCGGCGGTGAGCAGTTCGCGGGCCGCATTCCGGTAGGCGGCGACGCGCAGTTCGCCGGTATCGTCGCTTATGTAAAAGGCCAGGCCCTCGTTTTCGGCGTCATAGTCCGGTCCACGCACAACGCGCCCTTCGACCCGTACATAGGCCATGTTCATCATCCCGCCGACCTGCCCGATCTGCACGCGGGGCACCTCCGTGTAGGTTGCAGCCAGCCAGAGTCCTCCCAGGCCGGCCAGGGAGAGCGCCAGGGCCACGATCTTGAGCAGGCGGAGAGGAGTTCGGCCTCGTAGTCGGGCACCGCAATAGGGGCAGGTCTCATAGGGGCCGGCAAAGCGACCGCAACTTGGGCATTCGCTCATCGGGTCAGGACTCCTTGCTAAGCCGGGTTTTCTTCCTGTCTTTATTTTAGCATATTCGAGGCATTTTGTCCAGATGTTTGACCGGCCTCTGGCCCTGTGATAAAATTCAAGACGCTTTCTTATCGGCAGAAAAAAGTGTCCCCTTCGTTCGGGCTGAAGTCGGCAAGGATGCTACGATGACTCACTACCTATGGAACCGGGAATCCCGCGATGGATGTCTTCTCTATGCCCAGGCCTGGCAACCGGAAGGAGAAACGTATTCGGCCGTCTGTCTGGTCCACGGCCTGGGAGAGCACAGCGGCCGCTATGGACATGTCGCCGCCGCGTTGAACCGCGCCGGCCATGCCCTTCTGGCCATAGACCTGCGCGGCCACGGACGCTCGGCCGGCCGGCGCGGCCACGTCCCTTCGCTCGAGGTTGTCCTGGATGATCTGGACCTCCTCGTGGAGGAAGCTGCTCGGCGTTTCCCTGGCCGGCCTCGTTTCCTCTACGGCCACAGCATGGGTGCCCTCCTCGTCCTTTACTATACCCTTCGCCGTCGCCCTCCTCTCTCCGGCGTGATTGCCGCCGGCAGTGCCCTGCGTACCACCCTGGAGGGCCAGCGGGCCAAGGTCATCCTGGTCCGCCTGCTGAGTCGCTTCCTTCCCACCCTGCTTCTCGCCAGCGGCCTAGACCCGGCTACCATTTCCCGCGATCCCGCCGTGGTGCAGGCCTACTGCAACGACCCCCTGGTGCACGACCGGATCTCTTTCCGCCTGGCAGGCGAACTGTTGCGCATCTCTCGCTGGGTGATGGAGCACGCCGCCGACTTTTCTCTCCCCCTCCTCCTCCTCCATGGCGGTGCCGATCGCCTGACCCTACCTGAGGGGAGTCGAGAGTTTGCCGACCGGGCCAACCGTAACTGTACGCTGAAGATATGGGAGGGGCTTTATCACGAGGTGCATAATGAGCCGGAGCAGGGGGAAGTGCTGGACTATATCCTTTCCTGGGTGGAAGAACGGTTGAAGGTTGGAGGTTGGAGGTTGGAGGTTAAAGGTTGAAGGTTGGAGGTTGGAGCCATGGTACGTTGTGTGGCCGCGCTTGACCAGGGCACGACCGGGACGCGCTGTATCGTCTTCGACCGCGAGGGCCGGATACTTTCCTCGGCCTATCGAGAGCATCGCCAGATCTATCCCCAACCCGGCTGGGTGGAGCACGATCCCCTGGAGGTTTGGGAAAAAGCCCAGGAGGTCATTCGGGCGGCGTTGGCGCAGGGGAAGGTGCGGCCGGAGGAAGTGGCTGCCGTGGGCGTCACCAACCAGCGCGAGACCACCGTGGTCTGGGAGCATACCACCGGCCGGCCCTACCACAACGCCATCGTCTGGCAGGACACCCGCACCCGGGCCATCTGCGAGCGTCTGGCTTCCGAAGGCGGCTCCGACCGCTTCCGCCAGCGGGCAGGGCTGCCGCTTTCTACCTATTTCTCCGGCCCCAAGTTGTGCTGGCTTCTGGAAAATGTACCGGGTTTGCGGCCGGCTGCCGAGCGTGGGGAGGCCCTCTTCGGTACCATGGATACCTGGGTCATCTGGTGGCTCACTGGAGGACCGGCCGGCGGCATCCATGCCACCGACGTGACCAACGCCAGCCGCACGATGCTCATGAACCTGGAGACCCTGGACTGGGATGAGGAGATTTTGCAGACCCTGGGCATTCCCCGGTCTATGTTGCCCCGGATTTGCCCTTCCAGCGATCCTTCTCTTTACGGCTACACCCTCTCCAATGGTCCCTTTGGCGCAGCCCTTCCTCTGGCCGGCGATCTGGGCGATCAGCAGGCTGCCCTGGTCGGGCAGGCCTGCTTTTCCCCCGGCGAGGCCAAGAACACCTACGGCACCGGCTGCTTTATGCTTCTGAATACCGGTACTCGCCCGGTCCACAGCCGGAGTGGCCTCCTCACCACCCTGGCCTACCGCTTCGGAAGGGAGCCGGCCGTCTATGCTCTGGAGGGCGCGGTCGCCATTACCGGGGCGCTCGTCCAGTGGCTGCGCGATAACCTGGGCTTTTTCTCCTGCTCCTCCGATGTGGAAGTGTGCGCCCGCCGGGTGGAAGATGCCGGCGGCATCTACATCGTGCCGGCCTTCTCCGGCCTCTTTGCCCCCTACTGGAGGAGCGACGCCCGCGGCGTCATCGTCGGTTTGACCCGCTTCATTACCAAAGACCACCTTTGCCGGGCTGCCCTGGAGGCTACCGCCTACCAGACCCGTGATGTCTTGGAGGCGATGGAGAAGGATGCCGGCATCCACCGGAGCGCGCTCAAGGTGGACGGCGGAATGGTTATGAACGAACTCCTGATGCAGTTCCAGGCCGACATCCTGGGCGTCCCGGTCATCCGTCCCCGTGTGGCTGAGACGACCGCGTTGGGGGCAGCCTATGCCGCAGGATTGGCCGTGGGTTTCTGGCGGGATGTGGGGGAACTGCGACGGAACTGGGGGATCGAACGCATTTGGGAGCCGCGTATGCCGGCGGAGGAGCGCGAGCGGCTCTACCGAGGATGGAAGAAGGCGGTGGAGCGTACGCTGAACTGGGTGGAGGATTCGCCGTGATCCAGACCGTCCCTGTTCCGATCCTGGAACGTTTCGTTCAGGAGGTTTTTCGGCGGCTGGGTGTGCCGGAGGAAGAGGCCTGCATCTGCGCCGAGGTGCTCATCGCTGCCGATCTGCGGGGCATTGCCTCGCATGGGGTCAGCCGGTTGCGCTACTATGTCGAGCGCATCCGCGCCGGCCGGCAGAGCCCACGGACCGAGATCGAGGTCGTTCGGGATACGGAGACGACGGCGGTGCTGGACGGACACCACGGCATGGGCCATGTGATCGCCTATCGGGCCATGCAACTGGCGATCGAGAAAGCCCGGCGCTATGGGCTGGGAGCGGTGGCGGTGCGCCATAGCACTCACTTTGGCATCGCCGGCTATTACGCCCTGATGGCCGTCCGGGCGGGGATGATGGGGCTGGTGGTCACCAACGCCCGGCCGGCCGTAGCCCCCACCTTTGGGATCGAGCCGATGCTGGGCACCAATCCCATCGCCTTTGCCGCGCCCTCTGACCTGCCCTACCCCTTCTGCTTCGATGCCGCCACCTCCATCACCCAGCGGGGCAAGATCGAAGTGGCCGCCCGTTTGGGAAAGGCCCTTCTGGCCGGATTGGCTATGGATGCCGAGGGAAGGCCGCTGACCGACTCTCGCCGCCTCCTTTTCGCCTTGGAGAAGGGGAAGGCGGCCCTGCTCCCGCTCGGTGGAGCCGGGGAGGAACTGGCCGGCTACAAGGGCTATGGCCTGGCCGTTATGGTGGAAATCCTCTCGGCGGCGCTGTGTGGGGGCGCCTTCCTCAAGGACCGTCAGGGGCAGGCTCCCGACGGCTCTCCTCGTCCCTATATGCTGGGGCACTTTTTCCTGGCGCTGGACATCGCCCACTTTATTCCCCTGGAAGCGTCCCGACGTATCACCGGCGACATTATGCGTGCCCTCCAGCAGGCCCGTCGGGAAGTGGGACAGGAGCGTATCTACGTGGCCGGGGAGAAGGAGCACGAGGCTGAGCGGCACCTCCGGGCCGAGGGCATCCCTCTCGATGAGGAACTGTATCGAGAACTGGCAAGGTTGGGGGAGGAATTGGGAATCCGTTGGACGTGAAACTGGACAGCAGAGGAAAGGGGTGGTAAAATAAGAACAAGGTTTCGAAGATTTCGGGGCCAGGGGCTATGGTCCCGGGTGAGGTGAAGGATGACGATGCCGGTAGCACACAGTTATGAGGCCAAGGATATTCAGGTGCTGGAAGGGCTGGAGGCGGTGCGCCGCCGGCCAGGCATGTACATCGGCTCGACCGACGTGCGCGGGCTGCACCATATGGTGGCCGAAGTGGTAGACAATGCCGTTGACGAGGCCTTGGCCGGTTACTGCAAGAACATCGAGGTTGCCATCCACCCCGACGGCAGCGTGACCGTGGATGACGATGGCCGCGGCATCCCGGTGGACATCCATCCCCAAGAGGGACGTTCCGCCCTGGAGGTGGTGATGACCAAACTCCACGCCGGCGGCAAATTCGTCGAGGGGAGTTACAAGGGTGCCTCCCGACTGCACGGGGTGGGCATCTCGGCGGTGAATGCCCTCTCGGAATGGCTTCGGGTGGAGGTGCGCCGGGGCGGCCGGCTGTACCGCCAGGAGTACTGTCGGGGTGTGCCGACTGCCCCGGTGGCCGAGGTCGGGCCGGCAGCCGGCACCGGCACCCGGATCACCTTTTTCCCCGACCGCGAAATCTTTGAGACGCTCGACCATCACTTCAAGACCCTGGCCCAGCGCTTCCGTGAGATGGCCTTTCTCACCAAGGGGCTGCGCATCCACTTCCTCGACGAACGCAGCGACCGTGAGATGACCTTTTACTTCGAGGGAGGTGTCCTCTCCTTTGTCAAATACCTCTCCCGGGGACAAAAGGTGCTCCATCCCCAGCCGGTCTATATCGAGCGCACGATCGACTCCACCCAGGTCGAGGTGGCCCTCCAGTATGTGGACGCCTACCGCGAACTGGTGCTCTCCTTTGCCAACAACATCAATACCATCGAAGGGGGCACCCACCTCACCGGCTTCCGCGCCGGCCTCACCCGCTGCCTAAACGACTATGCCCGTCGGGCCGGCATCCTCAAGGAAAGCGATCCGAATTTGAGCGGCGAAGACGTGCGCGAAGGACTGGTGGCCATCGTCAGCGTGAAACTCGTGGACCCCCAGTTCGAGAGCCAGACCAAGATCAAACTCGGCAATAGCGAAGTCAAGACCTTTGTCGAGCAGGCCGTCGTGGAGGGGTTGGGCGCCTTCCTGGAGCAGAACCCCTCCGATGCCCGACATATCCTGGAAAAGTGCCTGACGACGATGCGCGCCCGAGAGGCGGCCCGCAAGGCCCGCGACCTGGTGGTACGAAAAGGCGCACTGGACGGTTTTTCTCTGCCGGGGAAGCTGGCCGACTGCACCGAGCGCGACCCGGCAAAGGCGGAACTGATCATCGTGGAAGGCGAGAGTGCTGGGGGAAGTGCCAAGCAGGCCCGGGATCGGCGTTTCCAGGCCATCCTGCCCCTGCGCGGCAAGATTCTGAACGTGGAAAAGGCCCGCCTGGACAAGATGCTCGACAACGCCGAGATTCGCGCTCTCATCACCGCCATCGGCACCAATATCGGCGACCAGTTTGACATCGAAAATCTGCGCTATGGGCGGGTGATCATTATGAGCGTGGACGGCGCCGAGCGCACCTTCATCCGTGACCCCCAGGGCACGATCCGCTCGGTGCAGATCGGCCCGTTTATCGAGACCCTGCCCGATCCCACAGGCTATGAAGTGCTTTGTTTCGATAAAAGGACCCACCGGACCTGTTTCAAGCCGCTGAAAGCCGCGATTTCGCATCCGATCGGCGAGCCGCTCTATGAAATCGAGACGGCCTACGGCCGGCGCATCCGTGTCACCTCTTCGCACAGCATCTTTGCCTATGAAAATGGGCAGATCGTTCTCAAGCGCGGCGATGCCGTCAAGCCCGGTGACCTGCTGGTGGCACCGCGTTTTTTGCCCCTATACGGCGATGGTTCCCCGAAGTACCTGGACCTCCTGCGCCTGTTGCCGGCCCATCGGAGGGAACCGAATGTCGAAATGACGATACAAGGAGCGGGTGTGGAAAGGAAGCAAGAGGCCGGGACTTGCCTGGGGGATGCCGGCCGGCCCGGATTCGCCGGACCACGCATGGCTATATCGGCGGAGTTGGGCCAGGAGACGGCCTGGAGGAGGCAGGCAGCCGGCCTGAGTCGGATGGATGTCTGTCAGGCGGTCGGCATCAGGCAACCGGTACCCCTTTATGCCCGGGAGAAGGACTCCTCGCGTTCTGCCCTGCCCCATATTCCAGAATGCGCCACGCTCCTGGACCTTAGGAAAGGAGACGAAGACGGGCGGTACGCCCTCGACCTCTCGTGCCTGGAACATGTCGAGGAGACGCAACATCCCGGTGCCTTGTCCAATCGGGCACGCCCATACCTCCGGCGAAACGAAATCTTTGAGGAAGGAGCGGACGGGTCGGATGGACAGCCGGAGGAATGGACACCGCTACACCACGCAGACGGTGCGGTTCCGCGTTTTATCCCCGTTGACGCACCTTTGATGACCCTGCTGGGCTTTTTCATGGCCGGGGGCAGCCTGAGCCGGCGGGGCCGGGTTCGCTTTGCCGTTGGGTCAGAGGATAGGGTCATGGCAGACGAGATTTCCCGGACGATCCAGCGATCCTTTGGCCTGACGGCCCGGTCGTACCGGTCGGCAGGGCGGGTGCGTCAGGTAAGCCTGGTCAACGGTGCAATCGCCGCAATGTTCCGCAGCCTCTTCTATGGTGGGCAACAAGCGCCGTGCAAGCGTATTCCGGACCTCGTCTTTAACGTCCCTCCCGACTTGCAGATCGCTTTCCTTCGGGGCTATTTTCTGGGAGACGGCACAATCGGCAGAAGGGGCATCTCGTTCATCACCGTCTCCCGGCAATTCGCCGAAGAACTCACCTATTTGCTCCTGGCCCATGGCATTGTGGCGACGACAAGCTCGCGTGAGCCGTCGAGAAAGCCGGGCGAGATGGCCAACGGCCGGCCGATCGTCCTCGGCCATGCCGTCTACACGGTCAGCATCTATGCCGGGAAAGACCTGGAGTACCTGCGCCCGGTATGGCAGGATCATCCCAACGCGGCCTTGCTGGAACCGCGGCTCAAGTCGCCGGCCCCGAGCATCCATCGCCGCTTCACCTGGCTGGACGGCGACCTGATCGCCTTACCGGTCAGGCAAGTGCGAAAAGTGCCCCCCAGCGGAAACTCGGTCTATGACTTCTCGGTTCAGGAAGACGAAAACTTTATCTGCGGATGGGGCGGTATACTATGTCATAACACGGATGCCGATGTGGATGGGAGTCATATCCGGACCCTTCTGTTGACCTTTTTCTTCCGCTACATGCAACCCCTGATCGAGCACGGCCACCTCTACATTGCCCAGCCGCCGCTCTATCGAGTGAACGATGGCAAGAAAGAGACCTGGCTCTACAGCGAAGAGGAAAAGGAACGGTACCTGGCCAGGCTGCCGGAGGGGAAAAAGGTGACCATCCAGCGCTACAAAGGCCTGGGGGAGATGAACCCGGAGCAGTTGTGGGAGACAACGTTGAACCCGGAGAACCGTGTCCTCTACCAGGTCCGATTGGAGGATGTGGTGGAAGCGGAGGAGGCTTTCTCCGTCCTGATGGGCAACGAGGTGTTGCCCAGGAGGCGCTTCATCCAGACCCACGCGGCCAACGTGAGGAATCTGGATATATAAACGATGGGTGATGGACATGTCGGACAATGTGCAAGAGCCGTTTCCCCGGGGAGTGCTCCCGGACGAAGCCCAGGTGCGGGCCTGCATCGGCTGCGGACTCTGTTCGGCCGTTTGCCCGGTTTACCAGGAGAGCCTGCTGGAGACCGATGCCCCACGGGGGCGCATTGCGCTGGTGCGGGCCGTTTTAGAGGGGAAACTGAAGCCGAGCCGCCGCTTCAAGAAGGTGGTCTATGAATGCCTGTATTGCCAGGCCTGCACCCAGATTTGCCCGGCCGAAGTGCGGACCGACCTTCTCATGATGGCGGCACGGGCCTACCTCCTCCGGCGCGAGGGAGAGAACCTCTTTCGCCGTTTCCTCTTCCGCTGGCTCCTGCCCCGGCCGGAACGGCTGGAGATCGCCACAACACCCCTTTGCTGGTATGAACACCTGGGGCTGCGCCGGCTGGTGGAGAGGTGGCATCTGGATCGGCTTCTGCCTCGCCGTCTGCGGGAAATGGTTTGGCTTTTGCCATCGGTACCGCGCCGGCCGCAACGCCGATCGTTGCCGGAAGTCACTTCGGCCCGAGGGGAACGTCGCCGCCGCGTGGGCTACTTCCTTGGCTGTGCCCAGGATGTGATGTTTGTCTCGGCCAGCCGGGCCACTGTGCAGGTGCTGGCGCGCAACGGTTGCGAGGTCTATACCCCGCAGGTAACCTGCTGTGGCATGCCCCATCTGGGCTACGGCGAGGTGGAAGTGGCCAGGGAACTGGCCCATCGGAACATTGTTGCCTTCGAACAGGCCGACGTGGAAGCCGTGGTGACCGACTGTGCCTCCTGTGGCGCTACCCTGCGGGAATATGCCGAACTCCTTTCCGGAGACCCCGAGTGGGGCGACCGGGCACAGGCCTTTGCCCAGAAGGTCTATGACATCAGCGCTTACCTTGTGAAAATCGACATCGAGCCGCCCCGGGGGCGGCTGGACATCCGTGTGACTTACCACGACCCCTGCCATCTGGCCCGTGCTCAGAAGGTGGTGCAGGAGCCCCGGCAGCTGCTCCGGATGATCCCCGGCCTGGAACTGGTGGAGATGGCCGAGGCCGACTGGTGCTGCGGAAACGCCGGCAGCCACGCCCTTACCGACCCCCAGGGTTCAGGAGAGATCCTCGACCGCAAGATGGCCCACGCGGCGGCTACAGGTGCCCAAGTCGTTGCCAGCGGATGTCCCGGGTGCCAGATTCAGCTCTGGCGTGGCGTGCGACGGGCCGGCCTGCCCATGCGCGTCCTGCACCCTATCGAACTTCTGGAACAGGCCTACCAGAACGGGGAAGAGGAGGAATCCCCCGGCCGTGTTCCGGACCGGGATTGAAACCCGAATGGCCGGCCGTATGTTCTTGTTAAAACCGGCCTTCTGTGGTTGCAATTCTATACCTCCTGTGATATAATGAAAAACAAACATTGGGAGGAAGCACCTGTGGCCATTGAGGTGGAAATCTACACGGCAGAGCATGTTATCCGTGGTTTCCTGGAGACGGCAGGGGAACGGCTCTCGGATGTGCTCAACAACAAGACCGAGTCGGCCATCTACCTGAGCCGGGCCCAGGTGAGTCGCCTGCTCAATGTGCCCAAAGCCCCACCCCTGCAGATGCCGCTGGTACGGGTGGAGAAGAGCAGTCTCCTCTTCGGTATCCCGGTGGCCGAACGTGACCTGACCCATAAGAGCCTCTATCGGCGGGCCAGCCGGTTGGAGTACCCGGTCGTTGTCTGCTTGCCTAACTTTGAACTGCGTGGGACGATCCACTTGAGCGAGCGGTTGGACGTCCGCCGAGTCTTGGTGGTGCGCCCGGAGGATTATATTCCCCTGACCGACGCCACGGCGACCTATGTCCTTTATCCTCAGGTGACGATCCAGGCCGGAACAATCGTCTTCAACAAGACCCGGGTGACCTTTTTCGGCGAGCAGCCGGACGAGCTCCCGCCGACCTGATGCCCCTTTTCGCCCCTTCTCTAGATAGACAGGCGTTTTTATACCCGAAGGAGGGGAAACATGGAAGTAGCGATCACCGTACAGGAGTTGCGGAAGAACTATGGGACGTTGTGCGCCGTAGACGGCATCTCCTTCCAGGTCTATGCGGGGGAAATCTTCGGCATGGTTGGGCCTAACGGGGCCGGCAAGACCACAACAATTGAGTGCCTGGAAGGGTTGCGCCGGCCCGATGGTGGAGAGGTGCGCGTCCTCGGCCTGGATCCCCAGCACGATGGCCGAACCTTGCGCCGAATCATTGGGGTGCAACTCCAGGAATGTGCTTTGCCGGCCCGGTTGTAGGTCGGCGAGGCCCTTGCGCTCTTTGCCTCATTCTACGAAAGCCCACTCCAGGCCCGAATGCTCCTGGAGGAACTAGGCCTGGCCGAAAAGGCCCGCACTCCCTTTGCCAAACTCTCCGGCGGCCAGAAGCAGCGTCTTTTCATCGCCCTGGCCCTGGTGGGCAATCCCCAGATCGTCTTCCTGGACGAGCTGACCACCGGGCTGGACCCCCAGGCCCGCCGGTCCATGTGGGACCTGGTGCGGAGGATACGGGAGCGGGATAAGACTGTCTTCCTGACCACCCACTATATGGAGGAGGCCGAACGGCTCTGCGACCGGGTGCTTATTATGGACCGTGGCCGCATCGTTGCTCTGGATACCCCGGAGAAACTCATCCGCTCCCTGGGGGCGGAGAGCCGGGTGGTTTTTTCCTGTGAAGGTGTCACCGACGAGGTACTGGAGGTCATCCGGGAACAGGCCGGCGTGAGCCGGGTGGAGCGCTCGGGCGAGCGGGTCATCGTCTACGGGTGTGGCGAAGGGCTGGTCACAGCAGTGGTGAACGCGCTGAGTGTTGCCGGCCTTCCCTTCCATGACCTGCGCACCGAACAACCCAACCTGGAGGACGTCTTTCTGACCATGACCAAGCCCAGGCCGCCGCAAGCCCCTGGCTTTAGCCACGGGGACAAGGCGGCCGGTTTTATTGGTTAGAATTGCTATGGTATCATACAGCCATGCCGCAGTATACCGTAGCATACAAATCCAACCACAACGTGGTCTATTCGTGCAAGTACCGCGTCATAGGGGGTCCGAAATATCGTTGGCCAGTCCCGGTCCCCGATGTGGCCGAGCGGTTGAAGCAGATTATACATAACGTGGCAGACGAATACGGAGCCGAGGTTATTGAGCTTGAGGTTATGCCCGACCCCGTGCATTTGCCGGTCGAGGTTGATCCGCAGTTCGGCGTCCATAAGCCGGTTCGCAAGATTCAAGGCTGGCCGTCGCGGTTCTTGCGGGACGAGTTTCGATGGCTACGAAGCCGACTACCAACCCTTTGGACCAACATCTACTTCGTGTCCACGGTGGGAGGTGCGTCGCTTGCCGTCATCAAGCGATATATCGAGCAGCAAAAGGGGGTCTGAGCGCCCCCTGTCATTCGTGTGCGCGCTTCTGCTCCATGTGTTTCCGGCCCAAGCGCGCATCTTAAATGCCCGCTTGGAAGCGGCGCGGCAGGTGTACAACGCGTGTTTGGGCGAGGCGCTCCGGCAAGCGCGGCTTTTGCACGAGCGGCGGGCCTACCGCAGAGCGCGGCGGTTGCCTAGGGGTGAGGAACGCGCCGCCCGCCGGTCGGTGGAGTTCACCGACGCGACCGTTCGGCGGTATGCGGTGCGGTTGCGGCAGCAAGTGTTCCGGGAGCACATGGACGTGCGCGTGGCGCAAAGGCTGGCCTCCCGCGCCTTGGCCGCAGTCAACGGGTGGCTGCTCGGCAAGCGCGGCCGCCTCCGGTTCAAGGGATGCCGGCAGCTCGACACGGTGGAGGGCAAGTCCAACCATGCGGGCATCCGGTGGCGAGATGGCCATATCGAATGGTTCGGGCTGAACCTGCCCGCCCTCATCGATGCCACCGACCCGGTGATCCGTCATGCGCTCGGCTGCCGGGTGAAATACGTGCGGCTGGTGCGGCGGAAGATGCACGGGCGGGATCGGTTCTATGCCCAGTTGATCTGCGAGGGTGCCCTGTACCGGAAGCCCAAGCACAAGATCGGCGACGGCGAGGTCAGGCTGGACATCGGCCCGTCCGCCGTGGCGGTTGTCGGTGGTGGGGCGGCCCTACTGGTTCCGTTCTGCGACGAGGTGGTCCGCAAGCACCGGACTATTCGGGGGCTGCAACGCAAGCTGGACCGCCAGCGGCGGGCCAAGAACTCGGAGAACTACCTGCCCGACGGTCGGATCAAGCCCGGCCCGAAGCGGTGGGTGAAATCCACTCGCCAGTGCCGGACCCAGGATGAACGGGCGGAACTGCTCCGCCGGGAGGCCGCCCACCGGGAGACGCTGCACGGTCGACTGGCCGACCGCGTCCTGGCGATGGACCGGGTGATCAAGACGGAGAATCTTTCCTACCGGGCATTGCAGCGGCAATACGGCAGATCCGTGGGGGTGCGGGCGCCGGGGATGTTCATGGCGATCCTTCGCCGCAAGGCTGAGAGTGCCGGCGGCGGGGTAGTTGAGTTCCCGGCGTACCGAGCGAGGCTTTCCCCGGTCTGCCACGGCTGCGGTGCGGTCGAGAAGAAGCCTCTTTCCCAGCGCATCCATACTTTTGCCATATTTTCCGGCCGGATGTCCCTTTTGCCACACGGATTTCCATAGGGAGGAGGTCTCATGCGTGGATTGCTTCAACTGATCTGGACCCAGGCCAAACTCTACCTACGGGAACCGATGGCTACCTTCTTCACCATCTTCTATGCCCCGCTGATGCTGGTCCTCTTCGGTTCCATTTACGGTAACACTCCCAGTCGGATGTTCGGAAACCGAGGGACCATTGATGTCAGTGTGCCGGCCTACATTGCCCTCATCGTCGTTACGGTGGGGTTAATGGGCATCCCCATCAGCGTTGCCACAGAGCGGGAAACAGGGGTCCTGCGCCGTTACCGGGCTACTCCCCTCCACCCGCTGGCCTACCTGGTCTCCGACGTGGTCACTTATTTGACCATGACCCTGGTGGGTGTGCTGCTCCTTGTTCTCGTCGGCCGGCTGGGTTGGAACCTCCGCTTTGACGGGAATGTGCTGAGCGTGCTGGGAGGCTTTCTTCTGGGGGCGCTCTCCATCTTTGCCTTCGGCTTCCTCGTGGCCAGCCTGTCCCCCACGGCGCGCATTGCCCAGACGGTGGGGATGGTATTGGCCTTCCCGATGATGTTCATCTCCGGGGCGACGATTCCCTGGGAGATCCTGCCCGACGGGGTTCGGCGGGTCGGCGAGTTTGTTCCCCTGACCCATGTGGTCAAGATGCTGCGGGCGTTATGGGCCGGCAGGTCGTGGGGGGAAGTATGGGTTTCGGCCGTCGTGCTGGCGGGCTTCCTGCTCGTCTGCGCGGCCCTCTCGGCCCGCTTCTTCCGGTGGGAGTAGGGTTGTCGGTCTGAGGTCACCTTACCCTGTCCCTCCCCGCCGGCCGGGAGGGGATTCACACCCTTCGGCGAGTGGCCCGGCCGGGAGAAACCCCACCCGCTGAGCCATCTGAATGGGAGAACGATAACCGGTTTTCCCGGCCCCTTACCCCCAACCTATCCCTTCTCCTGCGCTGCGGGCGAGGGGGAGGGGCAGAGAACCCCTGCACCAGGCCGGCCGCCGACGCCGTTGTGGCCGCACCTCATAACCAGGGGGCAATATCCTCCCACAGTTCCGGCATCTCCAGCGCCCGGGCAAACTCGCCCACCCAGTAGCGGATGCGCTCGCGGTCCAGGCCAGGGTGGGCGGCGATGAGGGCCCGGATGTCCAATAGGTCTTGTGGCCGGTGGGCCACGGCTTTGAAAATGACCAGGTCCTCCGGCGTGGGCAGGCGGATGGCCACACTCCCCACTGAATAGACCACGCTCCGCTGTACGGCTTCCTCTTCCAGCGGCAAGGAGCCCAGCGATAGGTCCACGTGGATGCCGCTTTCCTGGTGGCGCAGCAACAGTACCCGGTTTTGCCGGGCAAAGGCTTCAGCGTCGGCGATACGTGGGAGCAGCCCTTCCTGCTTGGCTGCCTCTATGAGTTGCGGCAAATCGGCGATATCATCGAGGAGGATCAAAGCGTCCACATCGGCGGTCAGACGGGGGGTGCCGAGCAGACTGGCGGCGACACCACCGATGACCATTCCCCGGTCGCCGAAACGGGCCAATAGGCGCTGCAACGCGGCCAGCGGGGCCAACAGAGGAGCGATGTCCCCGGTTACTTTCACGTTCTCTCTCCCTTCAGTCGGGCCCAGCGCTCCCAGACCATTTTCTCCTGCTCATCTTCCTTCAGCGGCAATCCCAGCCCAAGGGCCAGCCGCAGAACGGCGTTCAGTTGCTGCCAGCGTTGGGCAACGGTAGCCGCCCGCCGTTCTGCCGCTTCTACTGCGCCTATGGTTTGCCAGCGTTCGTGGAACTGGCGCAATGCCGGATCGGCCATCGTCCCTGGACCTCCGCTCGCACTTCGCCCCAAAGGTTGGAGATGCTCTCGCCATTAGTATACCGCAAGCGGCTGCATTTGTCCATGGATCGCCAACAGCGTATGTTTCGGTTGATAGGACAACAAATTCGCTTGATAGGCAATTGGGGACTTGGCCGGCTTGCCGGGAAGACCCCACCTTGTCCCTCCCCGCTGGCGGGTCACCCCAACCTGCCCCGCCCCGTCAGCGGGGAGGAGATTTGACGGCAAGGGTCGGCCCGCCAACGGGGGCTCACGGCCTTTCCCCCACAGAGGAAGAAGACGAAGCCGTCATCTCCTCCACCTCCGTCCGGGAATCGGTCTCCAGTACCAGCCATAGTTCGGGAAAACGTCGGCGGATCTGGCGCACGATTCCCTCGGGCGAAAGGTCCAGGGAAGAGCGTACCTCCTGCTGCGGCCCGTGGTGGATGAAGCGGTCCGGAATACCGATACGTAGAAACTCGTGGCCGGCCGTGAGCACTTTGCGCTCGTAAAATTCCAGCACCGCGCTGCCAAAGCCACCCGCAAGGACGTTTTCCTCCACGGTGGTGATGCGCCGGAAGTTGCGGGCCAGGCCGTAGAGGAGGGCCTTGTCCAACGGTTTGACGAAACGGGCGTTGACTACCGCCGCCTCGATCCCTTCCTGGGCCAGGAGTTCGGCTGCTCGGAGCGCCGGATAGACCATCGAGCCGATGGCCACCAGGGCCAATGCCCCGCCGGCTCCTCGGCGCAAGACTTCTCCCATCCCCAGCGGCAGGGTGACCCGCCCTTCGTCCAGCGGCACCCCTACACCGGCTCCCCGTGGATAGCGAATCGCCACCGGGCCATTCACCTCCAAGGCCGTCCAGAGCATACGTTGCAACTCGCACTCGTCCTTGGGGGCCATCACCACTATGTTGGGGATGTGCCGCAGGTAGGAGAGGTCAAAGACGCCGTTATGGGTCGCCCCGTCGTCGCCCACGATGCCGGCCCGGTCCAGGGCGAAGATGACCGGAAGGTTCTGGAGCGTCACGTCGTGGACGATCTGATCGTAGGCTCGTTGCAGGAAGGTCGAGTAGATCGCCACCACCGGCCGGAAGCCCTCTGTGGCCAACCCGGCGGCAAAGGTGACGGCGTGCTCTTCGGCAATGCCTACGTCGAAGAAGCGTTCGGGGAAACGTCGGGAAAAGTCCACTAGCCCGGTGCCGTCCGGCATAGCGGCGGTGATGGCCACTACCCGAGGGTCGGCCTCGGCCATGCGGATGAGTGTCTGCCCGAAGACGCGGCTGTAGGAGGGGGCTGAGCCCTTGAGTTCCCCGTTCGGAGCCACACCGTGGAAGTTGGTGGGGTCTCTTTCGGCCGGTTCGTAACCCTTGCCCTTGGTCGTGTAGACGTGCACGAGCACCGGCCCCTGCACGCGCCGGGCGGCGCGCAGGGTGTAGATGAGGTCGCGTAGGTTGTGCCCGTTTACCGGGCCGATGTAGATAAAGCCCATCTCCTCCCAGATGCGGGTTGGGATGAGCAGTTCCTTGAAACTGCTCTTCAGGCGGCGGAGAAAGGCCAGAAGAGGAAGTCCCAGGAGCGGCACATGCCGCAGAAAACGCTCGGTCCACCCTTTGAGGAAGTGGTAACCCGGGCTGGAGCGCAGCCGGTTCAGGTAGCGTGAAATCGCCCCCACGTTGGGGGCGATGGACATACCGTTGTCGTTCAGGACGACGATAAGCCGGCTGTTCAGGTGGCCGGCATTGTTCAACCCCTCGTAGGACAGGCCGCATGTCATGGCCCCATCTCCGACCACGGCCACCACATCGAAATCCCCTCCCTTCAGGTCGCGGGCGCGGGCGATGCCCAGGGCGGCCGAGATGGCCGTGCCGGCGTGGCCGGCTCCAAAGGGGTCGTGGGGACTTTCAGTGCGCTGTGTAAAGCCGCTCAGCCCACCGGCCTGGCGAATCGTGTGAAAACGCTCCTTTCGTCCGGTCAAGAGTTTATGCACATAGGCCTGATGGGATACATCCCAGACGATCTTGTCCCGAGGACTGTTGAAAACCACATGCAGGGCCAACGTCAGTTCGACCACGCCCAGGTTCGAGGCCAGATGGCCTCCGGTTTTCGGCACCACTTCGATGAGTTCTTGACGAATCTCCGTCGCCAGGTGGCGCAGTTCCCGCCAGGAAAGGCGTTTCAGATCGGCCGGCTCGTTCACCCGGTCCAGAACACGTTGCCCCATCGTGCACCTCCACTTGGACAGGCCGGCCAGGTTTCCCATCCGAACCGGGTAGGGTTTTTCCCCTGCCGGGGGAAAGGGAACCTGGCCGGAAAGGGGGGAAGCCGGCAGAGCCTTCAGCCCTGCGGTTGCCCCCGGCCTGCCCGGATCTCCTGTTCCAGTCGGAAGATTTCCGCCCGCAGACGTCGGCGTTCTACCTGCAGAGCCGGAAGCGTTGCACTTCGGGCTACCTGCAGACGCTCCCGTTCCCGCCCACGGCTGCGGGAGAGTTCGGCCTGAAGACGGGCGATCTGTTCTTCGACCCGACGCTCATCCTGCCGAAGCCGCTGCAACTCTTCCTGTAATTGCTGCAGCCGGCCGGCGTTTTCTTCTGCAGGTAAACCTTCTGCCATCTCGAACCCGTCCTTTCGCTATGCGCCCGGAGGGATTCGAACCCCCAACCCTCGATTCCGAAGACCGATGCTCTGTCCAGTTGAGCTACGGGCGCCCCCATCCGGGCCAAACGGATTATAACACGCTTTCACCAGGATGTCCACTGGGTTGGTATATCCGGGAGCGGTTGTCAGAGTTTGCTCTTGATTCCGTAGACATACCCGCCCCGTAGCCCGGCCAGTTCCTGGGTGTAGATAAAGGCCCGGGGGGCCACCTGGGTGACCACCTGGAACAGCCGGGGCAACTGCCGCGTCCCGCAGATGACCGTCAGTACGTCCACCGGCCCGTCTCGCCCCTCCCCGGTGTAGCGGGTCAGGGCAAATCCGGCCTCGCGCACGGCCGTTTCCACCCGCTCCACCGGCTCATGCGGCTCATGTACAATCACCGTCGCTTCCACCACCCTTTGGCCCGTGCGTTCGCTCAGCGCGATGCCCAGAAGTGTCCCCACGGCAAAGCCGCCGGCATAGGCCAGCACGTTGAACCAGTTGCCGATATCCCGGATGACCTTGCTCACCACCAGGATATAGATCACGATCTCCGCAAAGCCGACCAGAGTGGCCAGGGTCTTGCGCCGGAGCACGATGAGTTGTACCCGTATTGTGCCCAGGCCGACGTCCACAACCCGTGCTGCAAAGATCAAAGAGGCCCAGAGCAAAACCGACCAGAAGTCAGCCATCTTGTTCTCCCGAAAGTTCTGCGACTTTCCGCCCCAGGACGGCAGAGATCTCGGCCGCCGAAATCGGGCCGGACCGAAGGATCCGGGGTGGCTCCACCGTCAGGTCCAGGAGGGTAGAGGGGCAGGCCCGGGCACATCTCCCCCCGTCCAGGATTAGGGGAAGGCGGCCCTCCAGTTGCTCCCGTACCTCGGCGGCGGTGGCCGGTGGGGGCCAGCCGGAGCGATTGGCGCTGCTAGAAGCCAGCGGCCGGCCCAAACGACGGGCCAGTTCGCGGGGCAGAGGGTGGTCCGGGAGCCGAACGGCCACCGTCGGTCGCCCTCCGGTCACGCGATCGGGAATCCAGGGCCGTTTCCGGAGCACCAGCGTCAGCGAACCGGGCCAGAAACGCTCCGAAAGGAAGCGGGCCTCCTCCGGCACCTCTCGACACACCTCTTCCACATCGGTAGCCTCGGCCAGAAGGAGCGGCAGCGCCAGTTCGGCCGGCCGGCCCTTGACCCAATACAGCCGCTCCACCGCCGCCTCATCATCCACCCGCACACCCAGGCCGTAGACCGTATCGGTGGGAAAGGCGACCACCTCTCCCCGCCGTAGCCAGACGAGGGCCTCTTCCAGGGCTTCCGGCTCTTCCATTCGAAGGACCACCGTCGTCCAGAAGGGCATCTTCACCTCACCCCCAGCAGGCCAAGGGCCTGCAGCGTCAAAAGGATGATGGCCAGTAGCAGCACCAGTCCGTACTCCCAGAACAACCGGGCGGTGAGTTTCCCTTGAAAATCAAGACGGGAAAGGCTCACCAGGACATAAAACACGACCAGCAGGAAAGCCCCACCGCTCAGGCCGCTGAGAGCCCAGTAGTTGAGCGGCCAAGTAACCTCACCCACGGCCAGCCCCACACCGGCGGCATAGAGCAACGTTTCTCCCCGCGAGGCAAAGCGGCGCAGCAGGGCCAGGGCCAGGGAAAAGGCCAGCAGAACCAACATGGTGGCCGAGAAGAGGCTGCGTAGCCGCAGGGTATAGATGGCCCCGAAGAGGAAAAAGGCGGTCAGGTAGAGGGAGAGGTCCAGGAAAAAGTAACTCCACGCTCGTGCCTGGGGGTGCTCATCGTGGCGATAGTGCAGGGCCACCAGTTCCCCCAAAAGGAAGGACACAAAGATTCCCAATCCCACTGCACGTTCCACCGGTCCGCTCAGGAGGCGCAGGAAGAGGAAGGCGGTCAACGTGAGCATCACTGGCCCGATCCAGGCGATCGGGTCCAACCGGCGGTGTTTCCCGGTGGGCAATTCCTCTTCCTCTACCTCCGGTCGGGAAAATTCCACCCCCACACCCACCACCAGGAGCAGGAAGAGGAGGATCATCCAGGCGATGGAGACGTCCACCTCGAAGCGTTCCTCGGGAGGGATGAAGGCGTAACGCAGGTCTCTGTTGAGCAGATCGTAGTAACTGAGGTGCGGGAGTCCCCCTGAGTCCAGGGCCAGGGAAAGGGCACCCACGCGAACGCCGCTTTCCACTGTCTGGGTAACCCAGGTGGTGCCGTTGTAAGAGAGGTAGAGCAAACGTCCCCGGGAGGCATCGAAACAGGCCAGGTGGGGCCGGCCCTGCCCATCCAGGGCCAGGTCGCTATACAACCCGACCTCTCCGCCGCTCAATGCCGTCTCGGTGATCCAGGAGGAGCCGTTGTAGGTAGCATATTGCAACCTGCCCAGGCCGGCATCATAGTAACCGATGTGTGGCCGGCCCGAAGCATCCAAAGCCAGGGAAACATAGGCCTCGGCACCGCTCGGGCTGTCCACCGTCTCGATGAGCCAGGTAGCGCCGGTGAAACGGGCGTAGCGGAGTCCACTCGGGCCGGCTTCGCTGTAATAGGCAATATGGGGAAGCCCTCGTTCATCCAGGGCCAGCGAGGCATATCGGCCTCTATCTCCGGCAGCGTCCACTGTTTCGGTGAACCAGGCCGTGCCATCAAAGTAGGCATACTTGAGATCGCCGTGGGTCTCGTCGTAGTAGGCGATGTTCGGCTGGCCATCCTTATCCAGGACGAGGGAGGTGTGCATCCCCGCGTTCCCGCCCATGTCCACCGTCTCCGTCACCCAGGCCAGGCCGTCGTAACGGGCGTATCTCAGGCTGCCTGTTCCGATGTCGTAATAACTGAGGCGGGGGAAGCCGGCACGGTCCAGGGCGATGGAGGGGGAAGCCCCCACTTTGCTGTCCACCGTCTCTGTGATCCAGGCGAAGCCGTCATAGCGGGCCACCCGGAGGTCGCCGGCGACGGAATCCAGGTAGGCGATATGAGGCACTCCTCCCCGGCTCAGTGCCAAGGTGCTGTAGGCTCCGACGTCGCCGGCGCTCTCCAACGTCTCCACCTGCCAGGTCGGAGCCGGCCCCAGACGCGGAAGGGGGATGACCAGAGCGAGGGAGTGGATACCCTCCACCAGGAGGATCAGCCCCATGCCCAGGGCGACGATGCCGACCAGCGGCAAAATCCTCTCATAACGGGGCATGGTCGTATTCTCCTGCCTCTTCGCCGGCCAGCCCTTTTCCGCAGCGGCGGAGGATCTCCCGGGCTACGAGCACCCCGGAAACCGAGGCCTGGATCAACCCACGGGTCACTCCGGCCCCGTCGCCGGCCGCGAAGAGGTTGGCGATTTGCACCGTTTCCAGGGAAGGAGTCAGGTCCAGACGAGAGGAATAGAACTTGGCCTCGACCCCATAGAGCAGGGTATGGCGGGAGTTGACGCCGGGGGCCAGTTTGTCCAGGGCTTCCAGCATCTCCATGATGTCCGCCAGGTAACGGTAGGGAAGGACGAAACTCAGGTCGCCCGGGATGGCGCTCTTGAGGGTCGGTGCGACGACACTGCGGGCCAGGCGTTCGGCGGTGGTGCGTCGGCCGGCCCGCAGGTCTCCCAGCCGCTGCACCATGACCCCTCCGCTCAGCATGTTGGCCAGCCGGGCCAGGTAGCGGCCGTAGGCAATAGGCTCATGAAACGGTTCGGTGAAGGAGGTGGAAACCAGGAGGGCAAAGTTGGTGGAAGCGGTCGGCCGCTCGGCGTAACTGTGGCCGTTGACCAGCACCACCGGCGGGTCGCCATCGGCAAACTCCGGCGTAACCTCGCCGTGCGGGCAGACGCAGAAGGTGCGCACGCGGTCGTCGAAGCAGCGGGTGGTATACTCCAGTTTGGCCTCATAGAGCACATCGGTCAGGGGGGAGAGCACCGGAGCCGGCACCTCCACCCGTAGCCCCACATCCACCGGGTTGTTGCGGAGCAAAATCCCCAGCCGTTCCGCCTCGCTGCGCAGCCAGGAAGCCCCTTCCCGGCCGGGGGCCACCACCACAAAATGCGCCTCCAGCATCTCCCCGCCGGCCGCCGTTACCCCCATCACCTGTCCTCCGACTACCTCCAGCCGGACAACGGGGGTATTCATCCGGATCTCTATCCGCCGGGCCAGTTCCTCATACATAGCCTGGACGATGGCGCTGCAATGTTCTGTGCCCAGGTGGCGAATGGGTACTGGGATCAGGCGCAAATCGTTCAGCGCTGCCTTCCGTTGCCAGTCCTCGACCTCGTCTCCCAGGCCATAGACCCGTTCCGCGGCTCCGAATTCGCGGTAGACGCGGTCCACATAGGCGATATACCGTTCCAGGAACGAGTGGGGGAGAAAATCCCCCAGCCAGCCTCCCACTTCGGGGGAAAGGGTCAATTTTCCGTCCGAGAAGGCGCCGGCCCCGCCCCAACCGCACAATTGGGCGCAGGGACGGCAGTGGCGGCATTCTCCCCCTTCTTCGCGGATCGGGCAGAGCCGGTGTTCCAGCGGCCGGCCCTTTTCCAGAAGAAGGACCCGGAGGTTGCTTTTTCGTGCCAGTTCCAGCGCAACAAAGAGGCCGGCCGGACCGGCTCCCACAATGATGACATCGTAACGTTCGGCCATCTTAGGGTCGTGCAGCGCTTTCGGATTTTGACATAATAACGCACAACGTTCAACTGTCCCTTAGAGGGGGGCAAAGCGTGCGGTGAAGTGGCGCAGGTAGGGCGGTTCGTAGACGAAGCGCATGCCCCGTACTTCTTCGGCGCGCCGGTGCACCTGGGATACCGTCTCGGCCACGTAATCCATCTGGGTGTTGGTATAGACCCGGCGCGGAATGGCCATGCGAACCAGTTCCAGGGCCGGGTAGATCATCTCCCCCGTGGCCGGATCCCGGCGGGCGTTCATCACCGTGCCGATCTCCACCGTGCGGATGCCCCCCTGGATGTAGATCTCCACGGTGAGGGCCTGGGCCGGAAGGCTGGACTGGGGCAAATGGGGAAGGAAACGTTTGGCGTCCAGGTAGACAGCATGGCCGCCCACCGGCTCCAGGATGGGCACGCCCAGGGCCTTGAGCCGCTCGCCCAGGTAGCGCACCTGTCCGATGCGGTAGGTCAGGTAATGCTTGTCCAGCGCCTCCCAGAGGCCTCGGGCGATGGCCTCCAGGTCGCGGCCGGCCAGCCCACCATAGGTGGGAAAACCCTCCCACAGGATCAGGCGCTGGCAGACCCGCTCGTAGAGTTCGGCGTCGCGCATGGCCAGGAAGCCGCCGATGTTCACCAGGGCATCCTTCTTGGCGCTCATCGTGCAACCGTCGGCGTAGGAAAAGGTTTCCCGGACGATCTCCAGGATCGGCCGGCCGGCCTGTCCCGGCTCCCGCTGCTGGATAAAGTAAGCGTTCTCGGCATGGCGGCAGGCGTCCAGGAAGAGGGGAATGCTGTGGCGATGCAACGCCTCGCTGACCTGCCGGATGTTCTCCAGCGAGACCGGCTGGCCGCCCCCGTTGTTGTTGGTGATCGTGATCATCCCCAGGGGGATGCGCTCCGCCCCGACTTCCCGGATCAGGGCCTCCAGACGGGCCACGTCTACGTTGCCCTTGAAGGGGTGGGGAGTTTGGGCATCCAACCCTTCCGGGATCACCAGGTCCACAGCGTTTGCTCCCAACGCTTCGATATTGGCCCGGGTGGTGTCAAAGTGCATGTTGCTGGGGACGTAATCGCCCGGGCGGAGGAGCGTGGCGAAGAGGACGTGCTCGGCGGCACGGCCCTGATGGGTCGGGACGAAGTACGGGAAGCCGAAGATGTCGCGGATGGCTTCCTTCAGGTTGAAGAAGTTGCGACAGCCGGCATACGATTCGTCGCCGAGCATCAGGCCGGCCCACTGCCGGTCGCTCATGGCCGAGGTGCCGCTGTCGGTGAGGAGGTCAATGTAGATGTCTTCGGCACGCACCTGGAAGAGGTTGTAGCCGGCCTCGGCGATAATGCGCCGGCGTTCCTTTTCTGTCGTCATCCGTACCGGCTCGACAACCTTGATGCGGAACGGTTCCACAGGCGGGCGAACCAAGGATAGCCTCCTTTGGCCGTTTTCACCTCATCGTGCATTTACGGCCAGGGCCATTCTATCCCCTTTCCAGGCGGATGTCAAACGGAAGAAGCCGATTTGCATATTTGGGCATTCTGTAGTATACTGGCCGGCCGTCCGGGTTGTGCCTGAAAGGGCAATCAACCCCCAGTCGTTTTCAGAAAAGTGCTGGGTCTGCGCTGGTCGAGCAGGCGCGGAGCGCGGCGTCGAGACCCAACAGGCGACATAAGGAGGAGGTATGCTGCGGGATTACCTGTTCATCGGTATCCTGCTCCTTTCGGCGATTCTCTTTGGCGCTCTGATGATCTTGGCTGCTTATCTCCTTCGTCCCAAACGCCCCTATCCGGCCAAACTCTCCACCTACGAATGCGGCCTGGAAACGATTGGGCCGACCTGGGTGCGCTACCGTGTCCAGTTCTACCTCTACGCCCTGGTCTTTGTCATCTTTGACATCGAGACCGTCTTCCTCTATCCCTGGGCGGTGGCGCTGGGGGGGTTGTCCACCTTTGCCCTGGTGGAAATGGCCATCTTTATCGGCATCCTGGTGGCCGGCCTGATCTATGCCTGGAAGACGGGGGCATTGGAGTGGGTGTAGTCGAATACGGTGAGGGCACAGATGAGCGATCCCGAAGGCGTTTCTCCTGAGCAACTGGCCCTGGAACAGAGCGGGGTCTTTTTGACCAGCAGCGAAAAGTTGAGCCTCGTCGAGGGCATCTACAACTGGGGCCGGCGCAGTTCCCTATGGCCGATGATGTTCGGGCTGGCCTGCTGTGCCTTTGAGATGATGGCCACCGGGGCGCCGCGCTTCGATTTTGCCCGCTTCGGCTCCGAGTTCTTCCGCGCCTCTCCCCGCCAGGCCGACGTGATGATCGTCTGCGGGACGGTCACCAAGAAGATGGCCCCGGCGGTGGTGCGGCTCTATAACCAGATGGCCGAACCGCGCTACGTCGTGGCCATGGGGGCCTGTGCCTGCTCCGGAGGGCCGTTCCGCGATGGCTACAACGTCGTTCGGGGAATTGACCTCTACCTGCCGGTAGATGTCTATATCCCCGGCTGCCCGCCCCGCCCGGAGTCGCTCCTGGAGGGATGGTTCACCCTGCAACGGTTGATCGACCGCCAGCGGCTGAAGGAAGTGCCCTGGTATGGCAAGGAGGACAAGTCGCGGGAGCGGCCGATTCCCCGCTACGGCCCGCACGGCCTGGTCCTTCCCGAAGAACCCCAGGAGGCGAGCCGATGACCGAGGAAGTGTTCCGTCGCCTGGAAGCGTTCCTCCCGGCCGGAGCCGTCCAGGAGGTGCAGGAGGACGGGACACGGGTTCTGTCCCCGGAGTTCCTTCTGGAGGCCGGCCGCTACCTCCGTGATGTCGAAGGGTTTGACTACCTCTCCAACCTGAGCGGCGTGGACCGGCTCGAACGCGGCTACTTTGAGGTCGTCTACCACCTCTACGCCATGCGCCGGGGGGAGCGCCTGGTACGTGGGGAAGCGCCGGATGGCCCGCTGGGCCCTCTGGTGCTCAAGGTGCGGACGCCCCGCGAAGACCCCCGGGTGCCTTCGGTCAGCGCGCTCTGGCCCGGCGCCCTCTGGCAGGAACGGGAAACCTACGATATGTTCGGTCTTCGCTTCGAGGGGCACCCGGACCTGCGTCGCATTTACCTCTGGGACGAGTTCGAGGATCACCCGCTCCGGAAGGATTACCGGCCCGAGGAGAGTTAGCATGATCCAGGAAGACATCCTTTCGATACCGGCGGTCGAGGAACTGGAGACCGAGACGGTTCCTCTGAACGTCGGGCCGCAGCACCCCAGCACCCACGGCGTCTTTCGGATGGTCGTGAAACTGCAGGGGGAGACGGTGGTGGACCTAGACCCGGTCTTGGGCTACCTGCACCGCTGCCAGGAGAAACTGGCCGAAGGCCATACCTACCTGCAATCCATCCCCTATACCGACCGCCTGGATTACGTCTGCGCCATGACCAATAACCACCCCTATGTCATGGCCGTGGAGAAACTGGCCGGCATCGAAGTGCCCCGGCGGGCCGAATGCATCCGCGTGATCATGGACGAATTGACCCGGATCATGAACCACGCCCTCCTGGTCGGCTTCCTCCTCAACGATATGGGGGCCTGGCTGACCCCGGTGCAGTACGGCTTGCGGGAGCGGGAGAAAATCCTGGACCTTTTCGAGATGGCCTCTGGTTCGCGCATGATGTGTAATTACATGCGCTTTGGCGGCGTGGCCCGGGATCTTCCGGAGGATTTTCTGCCCCTCCTGCAGAAGGTGGTGGGCGATTTCCCCGGCTTTATTGACGAGTACGAGCGTCTCCTGACCACGAACGAAATCCTTATGTCCCGCTGCAAGTATGTGGGCATTCTGCCGCCCGACCGGGCTATCGCCTACGGCGTTACCGGGCCGGTGTTGCGCGCCTCCGGCGTGGCCTATGACGTCCGCAAGGTGGACCGCTATTCCCTCTACGGGGAACTCGACTTTGACATCCCGGTGGGCACGGTCGGCGATGTGTACGATCGCTACCTGGTGCGCATCTATGAGATGCGCCAGAGCATCCGCATTCTGCAGCAGGCCATCGAGATGCTTCAGGGGACGCCGCCGGGCGACATCCAGAGCAAGGTACCCAAAACACTTCGGCCGCCGGCCGGAGAGGCCTATGCCCGCATCGAGAGTCCCAAGGGCGAACTGGGCTTTTACCTCATCAGCGACGGCAGCGAAAAGCCCTACCGCTGGCGGGTGCGTGCCCCCTCTTTCGTCAACCTGACCCCGTTGGTCGAGATGTGCCGTGGTCACAAGGTGGCCGACCTCATTATCATCTTCGGCAGCATCGATATTACGATGGCGGAGGTGGACCGGTGACCCTGACGGTGCCGCGACACGATGAATGCCGTTTCCCCGGCTGGGGCCTTCTCAAGGGCCTCTGGGTAACCGGCCGGCACTTTATCTGCTCCTACTTTCTGCGCAATCAACGCATCCCTGGCCGAACTCCCTTCCCCGGTGGACGCTACGGCCTCTTTACCGTCCAATATCCGGAAGAACAGGCGACTATCCCCGACCGCTACCGGGGGCTTCCTATCCTTCTCTACGACGATGCTAGCCGGGCCGAACTGTGCACGGCCTGCATGAGTTGCGCCCGGGCCTGTCCGGTGGGAATCATCCACATCGAGCAGGGGACGGACGCCGAGGGCAAAAAGATGCCTTATGCCTCCGCTTTCACCATCGAGTACGATGTCTGCCTGAACTGCGGCCTCTGTATGGATGCCTGTGCCTTTGGGGCCATCGTCCTGGATCACAACCTGAAGACGGCCCGGACGCGGCGGGAGGCTTTCCGGATGACCAAGGAAAAACTCCTGCGCCCGATCTCTTACTACGAAAAAATTGCTCCGAGCCTCTGGGCCGAGATGCGTGAAGAGGCGCTCAAACGGCTGGCCGGTACGATCAACCGGCGTCCGCCGGATGTGGGGCGGGTTCCGCGAAAGGTGGTGGAGGTATAACGATGGAACTCCTCATCCAGGGTCTGGAAAGCCTCCTCGCTGCCTTCCTTCCCTACTGGGTGATTGTGCTCCTGGCCTTTGCCATCGTTATCACCCTGATCCTTCTTTTCCCCACCCTGCTCTTTATGCTGATGACCTGGCTGCTCCGCCGGGGGATTGCACGCATTGCCGACCGCATCGGGCCGAACCGAGTGGGGCTGGGGCCGTTCAACCGGGAGCGCACCCGCCAGCGCTGGACGCTGTGGGGATTACTCCAGCCCATCGCCGATGGCATCAAGATGTTCACCAAGGAGGACATCGTTCCGGAAAAGGCCGACCGCCTCCTGCACCGCATCGCCCCGATCGCCGCCGTTGTCCCCTCCTTCCTGGTCTTTGCCGTGATCCCCTTTGGCAAGGGGCTGGTGGCGACGGACCTGAACGTGGGTATCCTCTATGTGGTGGCGGTTTCTTCGATCTTTACGTTGGTCCTCCTGGTAGCCGGCTGGTCCAGCAACAACAAGTACTCCCTCCTGGGGGCGATGCGCACGGCGGCGCAGATGGTGAGTTACGAAGTGCCGATGGTCCTTTCGCTGGTCGTGCCGGTGCTCTTTGCCGGTTCGCTTTCCCTGAACCGGATCGTCGAGAGCCAAGGGGCCTGGCTCGGGCTGCGCTGGCACATCTTCTATTTTCCTCTGGGTACGCTGGCCTTTGTCACCTACTTCACCGCGGCCCTGGCCGAGATCAACCACACCCCCTTTGACCTGGTGGAAGCCGATTCGGAGATCGTGGCTGGCTATGTGACCGAGTACAGCGGGATGAAGTTTGCCCTCTTCTTTATGGGCGAATTCCTCAACGCCTTCCTGGTCTGTGCCCTGGCCACCATCCTTTTCCTGGGCGGCTGGCAGGGGCCCGGAGTCCAGTTGGGCGGAGCCTGGGGTTACCTTTTCTCCATCTTCTGGTTCTTCGTCAAAACCTTTGCGCTCTACTTCTTGCTGATCTGGATTCGGGGCACCTGGCCCAGGCTGCGGGTGGATCAACTGATGCACTTTGCCTGGAAGCGGCTGGTGCCGGTCACGTTGGTCAACTTGCTCCTTTCCGGCCTGGTGGTGATCGTGGGCCGGCTGTTCCTATCCTGAGGGAAACGATGGACGTGAATACGGTTCTCACGTATGTTGCCTTCTTTGCGCTGGCCGGCCTGACCCTTCTTTCGGCCCTGGCCGTGGTCACGCTTCGCAACCTCCTGCGAAGTGCCCTGGCGCTGGTGGTGACCTTTATCGGTGTGGCCGGAATCTACCTCCTTTTGCAGGCCGAGTTCATCGCCGCCGTACAGGTTCTCCTCTACGTCGGCGCGGTCACCGTGCTCATCCTCTTCGCCATCATGCTGACCGAGCGCCTGATGGAGGCCCGGCTGCGCCAGTTCACCGGAAAGTGGTGGTTGGCTGTTCCGTTGGTCGTTCTGGTTCTGGCCCTGATCGTCGCTTCGCTCCTGGGGGCCGTCTGGGTGGAGCGCCCTAAGGAAACCCTTCCTACGGAACCGGTGGTCTCCCTGGGCGAGATCCTCTTGACCCGCTACGTCCTGCCTTTTGAAATCGCCTCCGTGCTCCTCCTGGTGGCGATGGTGGGGGCCATTGTGGTGGCCTGGCCGGTCCGCGACCGGCTGAAGGTGGTGGAGGAGATGGAGGAGCGGGTGGCCCGGGCGAAGGCGGGGTGGAAGGAAGGGCCGGAGGTTTCCCAGGACGAGACGGTGGAGGGAGTCCGATGACGATTCCGGTGGAATATTTTCTTATCCTGGCCGGCGTGCTCTTCTGTCTGGGGATGTATGGAGCCCTGGTGCGAAAGAATGCCGTGGGCATCCTCATGGGCATCGAACTCATGCTCAACGCCGTGAACATCAACCTGGTGGCCTTCTGGCGGTATGGCGTGGTGGGCGAGTTTACCGGGCAGGTCTTTGCCCTCTTTGCCATCACCGTGGCCGCGGCGGAGGCGGCGGTGGGGCTGGCCCTGGTCATTGCTATCTTCCGCGCCCGCCGGACGGTAAATGCGGATGAGGTGGACCTGCTCAAATGGTAGGGGCCGTATTTTTGCGCACGAGATACCTGCCATGGGCGGAACAGGTCCGACGTCTGGAGGAACAGCGGCGGAAGCCGTTGTCCAGAGGTAAGGGTTCCTGATCCGGAGGTCTCGATGGATTTTGCCCTCAAGCTGGTCTGGCTGATCCCGATTTTCCCCCTGTTGGCGACGGCGGCGATCACCTTCATCCCATCCGTTTACCGTCACAGGAAGGTGTCCGCCCGCCTGACGATCGGGATGATGGTGCTTTCCCTGATCCTCTCTCTCCTCGTCTTCGTCGCCACGGTAGCCCATCCCGAGACGCGGGCCCGTCTGGAGGAGCATGGGACAACGGTGGAGGAAGCGCCGGCCGGCGAAGCCCACCCGGCCGCGCCGGAGACAGAAGGGGAGGACCCTTTTCTCCCGCCCCGTCCCATCTTCGAGTGGGAATTCCACTGGATGGCCACCGGTCGCCTCTCCCTGGAACTGGGCTTCTGGGTGGACCCGCTCACGGCAGCCATGCTGGTCATGGTGAGCCTAGTGGGGTTGTGCATCTTTATCTACTCCCAGGGCTATATGGCTGCCGAGGACTACCAGGGCGAAGACCAGCGATACTCGCGCTTCTTTTCCTTCCTGGGTCTCTTCGCCGCCTCCATGCTCGGTCTGGTCATCGCCGATAACATCCTGCTCCTTTTTATTTGCTGGGAACTGGTCGGGCTCTGTTCCTATCTCCTGATCGGCTTCTGGAATTTCAAAAAGTCGGCCTATGATGCGGCCATCAAGGCCTTTATCGTGACCAAGATCGGCGATGCCGGCTTTTTCATCGGCATCTTCCTCCTCTACATCTATACCGACCATATGAGCATCGGCTACATCATCCATCATCCGGAGGTACTGAACCGCCTGGCCCATACCTCGGTGCTGGGCATCGGTTCCGTCGCCGCGTTGGCGGCCATCGGACTTTTTATCGGCACGATCGGCAAGTCGGCCCAGGTGCCGCTACATGTGTGGTTGCCCGATGCGATGGAAGGCCCTACCCCGGTCTCCGCCCTCATCCATGCGGCGACGATGGTGGCGGCCGGTGTCTTCCTGGTGGCGCGGATGTTTCCGCTTTTCCAGGCGGCCGGCGCAGGCACGATGCACTTGGTTGCCTGGATCGGCGGCATCACAGCCATCTTCGCCGCGACCATCGCCATCGCCCAGTATGACATCAAGCGCGTCCTGGCCTATTCTACCATCAGCCAGTTGGGCTTTATGGTGCTGGCGCTGGGTCTGGGGGGATATGTCGCCGGCTTCTTCCATCTGATTACCCACGCCTTCTTCAAGGCCCTCCTCTTCCTGGGGAGCGGTGCCGTGATCATCGGCGCGCACCATGTCCAGGACATGCGCGAGATGGGCGGCCTCTGGAAGCGCCTGCCCTATACCTTCTGGACCTATCTCATCGGCATGCTGGCCCTGGCCGGCATCTTTCCCCTCTCCGGTTTCTTCAGCAAGGATGAAATCCTCCTGGATGCCTTCAAACATAACACTGCCCTTTACATCATCGCCACGGTCGCGGCCTTTGTGACCTCTTTCTACATGACCCGGCAGATGTACTATGTCTTTGCCGGGGAACCGCGCAGCCACGGGGCCCGTGCGGCAGCGGAGGTGACCCTCTTTGGTCGGGCACCGGCCGCGGTGGCCCTGGCCGACTCCCATGGCGGGCATGGCCACGGCGAGCACGTCGCCCACGGCGGTCCCCTGCCGCTCAATATGACCGTCCCGCTCATGGTGCTGGCGGCCGGTACGGTGCTTTTGAGCGTGGTGGGCTTGCCCCTGGAAGAGGGTACGTTGTTCTCGCGCTTCGTTGGCGGGCATGCCGATTTCTCCCTGCTCGTGGCCGGCGTCTCCACCCTGGTCGCCCTGGCCGGCATCGGGGCCGGCTATCTGGTCTATGGCCGCAACCTCCTGAGGAGCGCCCATGAGCCTGACCCGTTGCAGGCGCTCCTGGACCGGGTCCGCCTGGGCCGGCTTCGCCTCCGGGGAAGGACCCTTGACCTGCGCCTGAGCGCCCTCTATACCCTGTGGGAGAAGAAATATTATGTTGACGAAATCTATGGCTTCCTTTTCGTCCAGGGGGGCCATCTCCTGGCCCGCCTCTCGGCCTGGTTCGATCTGGTGATCATTGATGGGGCCGTCAACGGGGCGGCCTGGATCTCCCGTCTCCTCTCCTCTGCCTTCGGTTGGTTCGACCTGGAGGTGGTGGACGGGCTGGTCAACCTTATCGGCTGGTTCGGGCGGGTTTTCTCTGCCCTCCAGGGCTGGATAGACCTCTATATCGTGGATGGCCTGGTCAACGCCTGGGCATTGGCCACCGGCTGGATCGGCGACCGGCTGCGGCGCATCCAGACCGGGCTGGTGCAGGACTATCTGATGCTGCTGCTTTTGGGCGTGGCCCTCATTGTGGGTCTGTTCATTCTGCTATAAAGATAAGGAGGACACAGGATGGACGTCATCGGAGAATTCCTCGGGCGAGTCTTTACCCTGCCGACGCCGCTCTACTGGGCGGGGACGATCGCCACCGCGTTAGCCGTAGGGGCCTATACTTGGTTCCTGCTCCTACGCAAGGACCCGGACAAGGTCAGGGGGCGCGGGACGGCACTGGCCGCATTCATCACCTTTCTCCTGCTGCTGGTTGCGCCGGCCGTCTTCGGGAGCGTGGACATCCTGGGCTACTGGCCGATCCTCACCCTGATCACCTTCATCCCGCTTTTCGGGGCGATCGTCGTGCTATGTTTTCCCAAGGAGCGCCACGATTGGATTCGCTGGACTTCCCTCCTGGTGAGCCTTTTCCCGCTGGGTCTGTCCATCGCCCTGTGGGTGGGCCTAGGCCAGTTGCCGGAGGGGATGCAGTTTGTGGAAAAGGTGGCCTGGATCGAACCGATTCAGGTCTACTACCATATGGGCGTGGACGGCATCAGCGTGCCGATGGTCTTTTTGACCGCCCTGCTTACCACCCTGGCCGTCCTCTACTCTTTCATCGTGACCGACCGCCCGAAGGAATACTATGCCTTCTTCCTCCTTCTGGAAATGGCCATGATCGGCGTTTTTGTCTCGCTCAACTTCTTCCTTTTTTATATCTTCTGGGAGTTGAGCCTGGTGCCGATGTACTTCCTGATCGGGCTGTGGGGGGCGCCGCCCCGGCAGGAGGGGCGAATCGTTCGGGGGGGGCCGTATGCGGCGATCAAGTTCTTTATCTACACGCTGGCCGGAAGCGTGGGCATCCTTCTGGCGATTCTGGGCATCTACTTCACCCAGGGCACCTTCGATATCGTGGAGTTGACCCAGCGGGTGGCCCATGGCAACCCGCTCTTTCCCCCCGGCTCGGTGGGGGCCATCCTGGCCTTCTGGGCCTTTTTCATCGGTTTTGCCATCAAAGTGCCCTCCTTCCCCTTCCATACCTGGCTTCCCGATGCTCACGTCGAGGCCCCCACGGCCGGCAGCGTCATCCTGGCCGGCATCCTGCTGAAGTTGGGCTGCTACGGCCTCATCCGCATCCTCTTGCCCCTGATGCCGCACGAATTCGAGTCCTTTGCCCCCATCATCATCATCCTGGCGGCCATCAGCATCGTCTACGGTGCGCTGGTGGCCATGGCCCAGTGGGACCTCAAGAAACTCATCGCCTACTCCTCGGTCAACCATATGGGCTATGTGGTGCTGGGGGTAGCCATCGCTGCCATGAGCGGGGCGCAGATGACCACCAAGGCCATCGCCTTGAGCGGGGCGGTGTTGCAGATGTTCAACCACGGCATTATCACCGGAGGGCTGTTCTTTCTGGTGGGCGTGATCTACGAACGGGTGCATACCCGCGACCTGCATATCTACGGGGGGCTGCGGAGGCTGGTGCCGGTCTATGCCGGGGTCTGGGGAGTGACCTCCTTCGCCTCGCTGGGGCTACCGGGCCTGGCCGGCTTTGTGAGCGAGTTCATGGTCTTCCGTGGGGCCTTTGGGGCGGCCCTGGAGATGAGCAACGCCCCCCTGCGTTTCCTCGGCCCCACAGCCGTGCTGATCCTGGTGGCCGTCTCCACCCTGGGCATCGTCTTCACCGCCGCCTTCATGCTCTGGACGATCCAGCGCATGCTCTTTGGCACGGCCAAAGAAAAGTTCCAGGACCTCTATGACTCCCGGCACCTGTTCGATATGGACCTGCGGGAGATTCTCACCATGGCCCCGTTGCTTCTCTTCATGGTGCTCGTGGGGGTCTATCCCGGCGTGATCGTGGATATGATCAACCGGGCGGCAACGGCGCTCTTGAGCCTGTTGGGCTAGGATAGCGAGGAGGTAGCCCTTGGCCGATGGGATTGAACTGGTTCTGTTCCTTCCGGAGATGCTCCTGGCCCTTGTGGGGCTCCTGATCCTGGGGTTGGACCTCTTCTACCTGCGGCGGCGGGCCGATGGGGCGGCGCGGAGCAACTTTCTGGGCTATTTCACCCTGGTCTTGCTGGTGGTGGTTTCGCTGGCCGGCTACCTGTGGGGGCCGCGTTCGCTCCTCATCGGCCTGAAGCCGCTGGAGGGGACCTTTGCCCGCATCCTGAGCCTTCTGCAGTCCGGAGGCCCAATCTTTGGCGGCGTCTTTCGCGTAGACGGCATCACCCAGTTCTTCCGGGTCATCTTCCTCCTGGTGGCGGCCCTGGTCCTCCTCCTTTCGCTGGATCGGAAGTGGGGGGAACACGAGGGCGAATACTATGCCCTGCTGGTCCTGGCCGTGCTGGGGATGAGCCTGATGGTCGGGGCGACCGAACTGATCACCATCTACGTGGCCCTGGAACTGACCAGCATCTGCCTTTATCTCCTGGCCGCCTTTGACTTCGACCGGCGTTCCCTGGAGGCCGGCCTGAAGTACTTTATTTTCGGGGCCTTTTCCTCGGCCATCCTGCTCTACGGTATGAGTCTGGTCTATGGCTTTTCCGGCACGACGACGCTGGAAGGAGTGGCCGGGAAAGTGATCGAATGGGGTGGGTTGCCGGGACTCCTGGGCCCGGCCGGCCGGGGGCTCCTCCTGGGCGTCGTCTTCTTGGTGGCCGGCTTTGGCTTCAAACTGGCCCTCGTGCCCTTCCACGCCTGGGCCCCCGATGTCTACGAAGGGGCGCCCACGCCGATCACCGCTTTTGTCTCTACCGGCTCCAAAGCGGCCGGTTTCGTCGTCGTGGTGCGCGTCTTCCAGCAGTTTTTGAAAGGAGCGGCCGGGGATGTGCAGTGGACGGCCTGGCGGGAGTGGGGCTGGAGCGGACTGCTGGCCGTCCTGGCCATGGTCACCTTTACCGCCGCCAACCTGATGGCCCTGCCGCAAAAGAACGTCAAACGCCTGCTGGCCTATTCCAGCATCGCCCACGCCGGCTATATGCTCATCGGCATCCTGCTGCATTCGCGCACCGGGGCCGAGGCCCTCTTCTACTACCTGCTGGCCTATGTGCTGACCAACGTCGGGGCCTTTGCCGCCGTCATCGCCGTTGGCCAGGCGGTGGGCGGGGAAGAACTCCAGCACTTTGCCGGGCTGAGCAAACGTTCGCTCCCGCTGGCCGGAGCGCTGACCATCCTTTTCCTCTCTCTGGGGGGCATTCCACCGCTGGCCGGCTTCTTCGCCAAATTCTGGCTCTTCTGGGCCACTTTCGAAGAGGGGATGATCTGGCTGGCCGCGGTCGCGCTGGTGAACACCGTCCTCGCCTTTTACTACTACCTGCGCGTCCTCAAGGCGGTCTGGTTTGAAGCGCCGGCCGAAGATGCACCGGTCCGGGTCAGCGAGGCCGTCTCCGTAACCCTCCTGGTGACCACGGGGCTGGTCGTTTTCCTGGGGATCATGGCCTCGTGGGGGTTGGGTCTGGTCAGCGGCGCGGTGGGAACGCTGTTTCCCCGTCCCCTGTTTCCCGGAGGATAAGGAATCCGAAAACTGCCGGTAGGCGAAGGCTAGGTTACTCCGGCCTGTCTTCGGCGCGGAAGTCGTCGTGGGGCCGGTGTGCTATAGGCCTGAAATAGCCCCAGGATAAAGAGGAGCAGCGTGAAGGGGTCCTGCAACCGCACCGTCAGCACTTCTGGGATGCCGGCCGGATCGCGGGTCAGAGGCGTGGCCTGGCTGCCGTCTGCGTTCATCAGGTAGATCTCGGCATCTCCATCGCGCTCCGAGACCCAGGCCAGGCGCGCACCGTCCGGCGACCAGGCCGGGGACTGGTCCTCGGCCGGCTCCTGTGTCAGCCGACGGAGGTTTCCTCCCTCGGTGTTCATCCGGTAGATTTCGGCATTTCCGTCGCGCTCCGAAACAAAGGCGATGTCCTCCCCGGCGGGGGACCAGGCCGGGCTGTGGTCGGCGGCCGGGTGGTCTGTCAGGCGAGATGCTCCCGTGCCGTCCGCCTTTATCGTGTAAATCTCCCAGTTCCCATCGCGTATCGAAGCAAAGGCCAGGTGCGTGCCATCCGGCGACCAGGAGGGATGGACATCGTCTGCGGCGTTCTTCGTCAGGCGAGAGAGGCCGCTTCCGTCGGCGTTTATCACATAAATTTCCGCATCGCCGTCAGTCCTGGAGACCAGGGCCAGGCGAGTCCCGTCGGGCGACCAGGCTGGCTCCTCGCCGTCGGCCAGATAGGTTACCTCGGTGCCATCGGCAGCATTCATGGTATAAAGGGCCTGCCTTCCCTCGCGGTCGGACTGAAAGGCCAGGCGAGTGCCGTCGGGCGACCAGACCGATTCCCCATCGCTATCGTCGTTGTGGGTCAGGCGGGCTCCCGTGCTGCCGTCCGTTGGAAGGACGTAGATTTCCCAATTGCCGTCGCGGTCCGACTGGAAGGTGATCTGGGTCCCATCGGATGACCAGGAGGGGGCCCTATCGTGGGCCGGCCGGACGGTGTCGGCGATGGCGACCTGGGTCCCGATGATCATTGCCAGGGTCAACCCCAGGGAAATCCACTGCAGCACCCGAGCGCGCTTACGGCCGGCTCCCAGCCGCACGGCCTCGGCCACCAACCAGCCGAAGATAAAAGCCAGGAAGGGTAGCCCCATGCCGGAGAAGCGTTCGGCCAGATACCAGACGACCCCACAGGCCAGGGCAGCGCCCAGGCCGTAGAGGATGGCCGGACCGACCTGGACGCCCTCGCTTTCGGCGGCGAAGCGAGCCTCGATCTCATCGGCGCATGTGGGGCAAAGGGCGACCGTCTGGCCGCGACGGGCCGGCAATAGCAGGGCATCCGCCTCGGTGACGGGAGATTGGCAGCGGGTGCAGCGCAGTGCCGGCTCCTCCTCGGCCGTGGGCCGGGCTTCTTCGGCCGGTTGTTCCCTTCCTTCCGCTCTCCCGGTTTCCTGTTCCTGGGGCTGGGGCCGAGGGAGCGGGCGAGGGGCAGGGGAGAAAAAGGCCATCAGAAGGGCCAGAAGGTAAAGGAGCAAGGAAAAGACATCCTGCAGGCGGCTTTCCAGGCCGGCGGAGAAGCCGGCCGGGTCGGTTGCCGCCAGCAAGAGGAGCGTTCCGGCAATGGTAAGAAAGGCCAGGCCCAGGGCAAGCCACTGCAAAGCCCGGCTGCGCCTGCGTCCGGCCCCCCGAATCACTGCCTCGGGGATCACCCAGCCCACCAGGATGGCCAGGAAAGGAAACGGCTGGTGGGTGAGGTATTCCAGGGCAAACCAGAGGCTGCCCAGGACGAGGGCGGCGGCCAGGCCAAAGGCCGCTGCCCGACCGATTGGGACCTCTTCCGAAACCGGCGGCGGTGCGGCCTCTTCGGGTGTTTCCGGAAGAGGGGCCAGCGGCACCTCCAGCAGGGCGCCGCAGGAGCGGCAGACGGTATTTTCTTTCGGGTTACGGGTCCCGCATTGGGGGCAAATGGGCATGGTTTTCCTCCTACCGGTCTCTCGATCCTGCCCGCTGGGGAGATCGGTGCTTCGCCCCAGGGTTTCCGGGCGAGGGGATCATCGACAAAATGGTGTCCTGTTCCATACGTCGTTTGCCTATTCGTGGATGGTTCTTGTTTTCTCCATTCCGGCTCGCACTCGCTCCTGTCCGCCTGCCGATCCCAGGGCTTCCCAGTAGGCAAAGAGGGCCGGAATGCCGCCGGTATGGAGGAAGATCACTGCATCTCCTCCCTTCCATCGGCCCCGGCGGGCCAGGTCCAGAAGGCCGGTCATGGCCTTGGCTGTATAGACCGGGTCCAGAAGGATTCCCTCCAGGGAAGCCACCCGGCGGATGGTCGCGATGGTAGCCGGGTCCAGCCGACCATAGCCGGGGCCGGCATAGCCGTCCAGGACCGTTACTTCGTCCTCGGGGATGGGCGGACTTCCCAGGAGTTCCGCCGCTTCAGAAGCCAGGCGGGCCACTGCGGGGGCGAGGTTTGCCGCTGGCTCTCCCACGCTGATGCCCACCACTTCCCAGGGCAGGCGGTCGAGGGATCGGCCCAGCACCAGGCCGGCCTGTGTGCCGCAGGAACTGGTGGCGCAGACAACAGCCCGGGGCGATAGGCCTTTTTCTTTCGCCTGGCGGGCCAATTCCCGGGCGGCCAGGGTATACCCTAGCGTCCCCAGGGCATTGCTCCCGCCGAGCGGGATCACGTAGGGTCGGTGGCCGGCCGCACGGATTTCCTCGGCCACCTGTTCCAGAATCGCCGCTCCGGATTCCCGGTTTTCCCAGGAAAACAGGCGTACCTGTGCTCCCAGGAGGTTGTCCAGGAGCAGGTTCCCCTGCCCCTGGCCGACGAAGGGGCCGTCCAGCACCAGGACCGTCCGTAGTCCCAAGGAAGCGGCCGCGGCGGCGGTCAGCCGGGCGTGGTTGGATTGGGCCGCGCCGATGGTGACCACCGTATCGGCCCCCTGATCGAGCGCCTCGCGCAGTAGGAACTCGAGTTTCCGCAGTTTGTTTCCTCCCAGGGCCAGGCGGGTCAGGTCATCCCGTTTGCACCAGACCCGAAGGCCCACCTCGGCGCTCAGGCGGGGCAAAAAGTGCAGCGGCGTCGGCTCCAGAACGAGCGGGACGCGGGGGATATCTTCCAGGGCACACATACCGGTTCCTCCGTTTGAACTGAGGCCATCATACCACAGGTGGGTCATTTCTGCAAGCGGGATTCTTCTCCGCCTGATACAGTCCTCGACAATTGTCCCAACCTGTGCTACAATACCCCTGGCTTTTCCGGAATCATCCCAAGGAGGAGGTTCAGATGGAACTCTACCTCGATACGGCCAATGTAGAACAGATTCGTCGTGCCGCCCAACTGGGCATCATCACCGGGGTTACCACCAATCCCTCTCTGATGGCCCGAGAGAAGGGAGTCGACTTCAAGGCGACCATCCAGGAGATCTGCCGCATTGTCCAGGGGCCGATCAGCGCCGAGGTGGTCAGCCTGGAACCGGATATGATGGTGGAAGAGGCAGCCCATCTGGCGACCTGGTCGCCCTTTGTGGTGATCAAGGTGCCCATTTCCCCGACCGGCCTAGAGGTCATCCACCGCCTGGCCGACACCCCGGTGGATGCCTCCCGCATCTGCAACGGCTGCGCCCATCAGAAGGATTGTCCCACCGGCGTGGAGGGAGCCCGCCAGATCGTCGAGGGGGAAACCATCGCCACCAACGCCACCCTCTGCTTCTCGGTCAACCAGGGGCTACTGGCAGCGGCGGCCGGAGCCACCTACGTCTCGCCCTTTGTCGGGCGGCTCGACGATATCGGCCATGACGGCATGGAGGTGGTGGCCGGCCTGGCCGAGATCTTTGACCGCTACGGCATCGAGACCCGCCTCATCGCCGCCAGTATCCGTCACCCCCGCCATATCACCGAGGCTGCCCTGGCCGGAGCCGATATTGCCACCGTTCCCTACGATGTCTTGATAAAGGCCGTTCAGCATCCCCTGACCGACATCGGCATCGAACGCTTCTTGGCCGACTGGAAGAAGGCTATGGGTGGGTAGACATCGGGTGGAGGCCCCGACCTGTCCGCATTCGGAGGTCGAAGGTGGCCCGTATGGAGCGCAATCTCGGTTTTGAACTGGTTCGTGCTACGGAGGCGGCCGCCTTGCGGGCAGCGCGCTGGATGGGCCGGGGCCTGCGCGAGGCCTGCGATCAGGCCGCCGTGGATGCCATGCGCTTTGTCCTGGATAGCATCGCCATGGACGGCATCGTCGTCATCGGAGAGGGGGAAAAGGACAAGGCGCCCATGCTCTACATCGGCGAACGCCTTGGCACAGGCTCCTCGCCCCAGGTCGATATTGCCGTGGACCCGGTGGAAGGAACCTCCCTCCTGGCCCATGGTCAGCCGGGGGCTATCGCCGTCGTGGCCGTGGCCGAGCGCGGCTCCCTCTTCGGTTGCCGGGAGGTGGTCTATATGGACAAACTGGTGGTTGGAGAAGAGGCCAGGGATGTGGTAGACCTGGACGCCCCGGTGGCCGAGAACCTGCGTCGGGTCGCCCGGGCCAAGGGGAAGGACGTGGACGACCTGACGGTGGTGGTGCTGGATCGTCCTCGCCATGCCGACCTGATCCGTCAGATTCGGGAGGCCGGGGCACGCATCTCTCTCATTGCCCATGGGGATGTGGCTCCGGCCATCCAGGCCATGATGCCGGGGAGCGACGTGGACCTCCTGATGGGGATCGGCGGGGCGCCGGAGGCGGTGATCAGCGCCTGTGCCGCTCGTTGCCTGAACGGAGGTATCTTTTGCCGGCTCTGGCCGCGGGATGAGGCGGAACGGGAAGCGGCACGGGCTGCCGGGCTGGACCTGGAGCGGGTGATGACGGTGGATGACCTGGTGCGGAGCGAAGATGTCTTCCTGGCCGCCACCGGCATCACCACGAGCGGCTTCCTACGCGGCGTTCGTTACTTTGGCCGGGGAGCCAGTACCCACTCGGTGGTCATGCGCTCGGCTTCGGGGACGGTGCGTTACATCGAGGCTACGCACCGTTGGGATAAACTGATGCGCATCTCTGCTCTTCCCTTCGACCGAAGCGGGGGGCCGGGATGGCCGGGCGACCTCAAAGTTCCGGAGAACGGCTTTTACCCTGCTGCCCGCAAGAGGCAGGTGCAGAAGTAGCGGGCGATCACGGCCAGGTCCTCGGTGGGCAGGTAGTTGGCAGCCGTGCTGTCGAAGAGGAGACGAACTTCCGGGGGAAATTCCTCATCCCCTTCCCACAGGAGGAGGGCGATCGGAAGCCGGGGCAGCACCTGGAAGACAAAAGCGTGGTCGGCCATCGCTGCCGGCCGGCCGCCCAGACGCTCTGCCGCCGTCTCCAGGGCCGCTACGTCTTGACCAAAACGCGCCTGCAGCCGCTCCTCGCTTCCCGCCCGAAAGGCCGGGTAATATACCCGCCCGTCGGGGAGGTCGCGGAAAGAGACCCACTGCCCGCGCAGAGAAATGCCGTCGGAAGTCAGGAGGTAATGGAGGAGCAGGATTTGCACCACCAGGGAGGGTTCCCTATCGCTTCCGGCTTCCCGGATCTCCAGGCCCGGCCAGAGGATTTCGTAGGTCTGGTTCAAGAGGGGAATTTCGAAGCGCCCTTTTCCTTCCCCCAGTTCCACATAGGTTACGCCGGCCGTTTCGGCATCGATCCGCGGATCACGGCCGGCCATCCTCTGGCAGGCCCGCCGGTAGGCCTCCCGGTAGTTCCGTGGCAACGTCTCCAGATGTTCTTCCAGCCCGCGGTCTCCGCACATGCTATCTCCTCGCATCGTTCTGCTCATACGCCCGGCCGAAGCCTTACCCCTGTTCCCCTGCCCCTCCCGAACTTTGCCCGGGCTCCGAGCCTTGGGACCTTTCCTCACATGGCTCCGTATGCACCACCACCCGTTCCAGGTCCGGTATTTCACCGCGCAGGCGCTCCTCCAGGCTTGTGCCCACCCGATGGGCCTGGGCTAGCGTCATCCCCCCCGGAAGGCAACAGTGCAGGGTAACGACCCAGCCCTCTTCCCCTTGACGGACCTGTACCCCATGGCAGTGCAGGGGTGTTTCGGAAGCGGAGAACACCCGCTTCACGGCTTCGATCCGTTCCTTTTCTTCCCCGCTTGGGGAAAGTATCCCTGTTTGTCGGCCTCGTGGCTCGATGTGGGTGATGAGGTCGGCCAGTTCGGGGATCTCGGCATAGGCCCGGTTCTCCAGCAAGGAGGCCAGGTCATGGGCCTGGCCCAGGGTCAGGTGTCCGTCGGCCTCCAGGTGGGTATCCACATAGTAGCGTCCTTCGATCTCGTGCGCCCATACGTCGTGGACCTCCAGTCCCAGCCCGGTGGCCAGCCGGCGCAACTGCAGGGCAATCCGTTCCCGACCAACTTCCCGGGGCAGGTAGCCGGCCGGCTCCAGGTGAATCGTTACATCTTCCAGGCCGGGGCGATAGGCCCGCAGCCGGGCTTGGACTTCGTGAGCGATGGCGTGGGCCTGTTCCACGCTCATCGCCGAATCCACCTGCAGGTGCAGGTCAGCATAGACGGCGCGGTCGTGCCCGCGGCTGCGCACTTGGTGGCAGGAGCGCACCCCCGGCACCTCCAGGGCGATGCGCTCTACCTGGGCCGGTGAGAGCATCGCCCCGTCCATCAGCGTCGGCGAGGTCTCCCGGACGATGTCTATACCGATCTTGGCGATGAAGAGGGCGACCACCAGTGCCAGGATGGGATCGGCGATCGAGGCGCCCAGGCGCACGGCCACCAATCCTCCGATGACGCTCAGCGAGACCCAGATGTCGGCCCGGGTGTGTCGGGCATCGGCCACCAGGAACGCGCTATGGAGCCGCCGGCCTTCCCGCATTTCGTACCAGGCCACCGTCACGTGTACCAGGATACTGAAGACGAGGGCGGCGAAACTCCAGGCGGTTACTTCAGCCCGGATCAGGGCCGGGTTGCGCAGGCGCTCGACGGCGCTTTTGGCAACCTCCCAGGTGGTCAGGAAGAGGAGAGCAGAGACGCCCAGGGCGGTGAGGGTTTCGGCTTTACGATGGCCGTAAGGGTGGCCCGCGTCGGCCGGCCGGGCGGCCAGGTAGATTCCCACCAGTCCCACCACGTTGGAGGCTCCATCAAAGGCCGAGTCGAAGCCATCGGCGACCAGGCTGAGCGATCCGGTCAGATAGCCGACGACGATCTTGGCCGCCATCGCCAAAAAATTAAGCCCCATCGTAATCCACAGGACCCGACGGATGGCCCGAAAGGTTTCCATCCCAACCTCCCGCTGCCCGTCATGTTGCCGGCAGCAGGATTATATCCGAACCGAACCGTTCTGGCAAGCCGAGTTGACCGGCAGCGGGCGGTGCGGTACAATACCGTTGCCGGCTCTGTCTGTCCGGCGGGAGGAACGTGTGGCCTATTGCCCTCGCTGTCGGAAGGAATATGTGGAGAACGTCGAGCGTTGCCTACGCTGCCGTCGCCTTCTCCTGCCCCGGAAGCCGGCCCGACGCCCTGTTTCCTCCACCGAAAAACTGGTGACCATCTCCACGACCTATGGGGAACTGGAATCGGCCCTGCTCCAGGGATGGCTGGAGCAGGAGGGCATTGCCGTCGTCGTCCGGAGGGAATCGGTCGCTCAGGTCTTGGGGGTGATGGTAGACGGGTTAGGTGTCCGGCACCTTCAGGTGCCGGCAAGCCTGGCCGAGGAGGCCCGGGAAGCGCTGGCCGCCCTGTCCTTTTACCCGCGCCTGCGCCGGGAGCGTCTCTGCCGTTTCCGCCGTAGGCGCCCTACTCTACCCGGCCGGACGGCGTGAATTGCAGGACGCGGATGTAGGGCCGTACCCGACGGGCCACCTCGTCCTTCATCAGGTTGCCCGAGACGTGCATCAGGGTATCGTGGAAGAGGGGATCCTTGACCATGCTGGCCTGGCAGGGGTAGTGGTGATGGAGCAGGCCGGCCTGTTCCCCTGCCTCGTCCACCGATAGCCCCACTAGGCGCTCGGCGACGAAGCGGGCGCAGCCGCAAGAAGCGTCGCGCAGCACCTGGACCGCCCGGATGCGCCGCTCAACCGGGTCCACCTCGATGGAGAAGGAAGGCCGGCCGAAGAAACGGGCAAACTCGGCAATGAGCGGGTCGCGCACTTCCTCCTGTTCGGTGCGTAGGCCGCTGGTGGTCTCGGTGAGGGAGCAGAAGGGGCGGGGCGTGACTACGCTGACCCCCATCCGTTCCAGCCAGCGATGGAGCTGGTTGGCCAGCCCCCGGGGCAGCCAGGCATCGCTATCGGCCGGGGCGATGACCGCTTTTGCCCCCGAGCGTCGGACGATCTCGGGCAAAAGTTCAGCCACGCCGGGGTTTTCCCCCAGCGAAAGCACCAGGTCGGCCGGCGGCAGGGTCTCCGGCAGGAACTCCTCGGGGTAATCTATGACCGGCGGGAGGACGGCCGGCGCCTTCCATGCGGCGATGCTCCAGCCGGCCGGGGCGTGGCGGCGCAGATTTTCCAGGTGCCGCCGGCCATATTCGCCCTGATAGACCACCAGGATATGCATTCCCCACCTCAAGACGATCAAGTTCTGTTCTCAAAGGCGATTTCAAAGGGCAGGGCGATGGCCCCCTCCGGGCAGATTTCCTCGCAATCGGCACAGTAGGCACAGTCTTCGGGTCGGGCCAGCACCGCCCGCCCGTCGGCCAGTTCGAGCGCTTCCGCCGGGCAGACCTCCACACAGTCGCTACATCCGGTGCAGCGCTCCTCCAGAATCAGCGGAAGGACCGGCGACTCATCCATAATAATCCTCCAGGGCGGGTCAATCTCGTTTTTTATTTTGCCCCATCGGCCGGTTTCGGTCTGTAACATTTGTCTCTCCGGAGTGGTGCGCTCCCGCACTTGACAAGCAGACCTCCTCCCGCTATATTTTGTATAGAGATCACACCCAAAGGTCGGTAATGGCGCAGGAAAGGCCTCTTCCGTCTCGTATGTATCTCCGGGTGGCCGTGGACCTGGTTATCTTTACGTTGCTTCAAAAGGTCCTGCACGTCCTCCTGGTGAAGCGCCATTTTCCACCCTTTGCCGGGATGTGGGCCCTCCCTGGCGGTTTTGTGCAGCCGGAGGAATCGCTGGAGGAGGCTGCCCGTCGGGAACTGCGTGAGGAAAGCGGCGTCGAGGCGGTCTACCTGGAGCAACTCTATACGTTCGGCGACCCCAACCGGGACCCTCGGGGACGGGTCATCACCGTGGCTTACTTCGCCCTGGTGCCGGCTGAACGGCAGACCCTACGTGCCGCCGACGATGCGCTGGATACGGCCTGGTTCCCGGCCTACCACCCGCCTCCCCTGGCCTTTGATCACGCCAAGATTCTGGACTATGCCATTGCCCGCCTACGCTATAAGCTGAGGTACACCGCCCTGGCCTTTGAATTGCTTCCCCAGGAGTTCACCCTCACCGAACTCCAGGAGGCCTATGAGCATATCCTGAATGAGAAACTGGACAACCGGGACTTTCGGCGCAAGGTGCTGAATGCGGATGTCCTGGAGGAGACCGGCCGTTTCCGGGAAGGCTGCGGCCGGCCGGCCCGTTTCTACCGCTTCCGCGCCGATGCCGTGGCCGAAATCAAGACCCGCCGCCCTCTCCCCTGATCCGGAGGAAAGCCATGAACGAGCGCAACTGGATCGACCGCAGCCGGCCTTTTCTGGAGGCCGTCGAGGCCTGGTATCGGGCTCTTCCTTCTGTGCCGCTCAAGGACCTTTGCCTTAGTCCGGCCCAGGTAGCCGTCTTCTGTGTGGACCTGCTCGTGGGCTTTTGCTACGAAGGCCCGCTTTCCAGCCCTCGGGTAGCCGCCATCGTTCCCCCTATCGTGGACCTCTTCCGGCGCGCCTACGACCTGGGGGTGCGCTATTTCCTCTTGCCCCAGGATCGTCACCCCCGGCAGGCCGTCGAGTTCGAAGCCTTCGGGCCGCATTGCATCGCCGGCACACGGGAGGCCGAGACCGTCCCCGAACTCCAGGCCCTGCCCTTTGCCTCCCTTTTCCAGATCATCCCCAAGAATTCGCTCAACGCGGCTCTGGAGACCGGCCTGAACGACTGGGTGGATGTGCATCCAGGTGTCAACACCTATATCGTAGTCGGCGACTGCACCGACCTCTGCGTCTATCAGCTGGCCATGCACCTGCGTCTGCGGGCGAACGCCAAAGGGCAGAAGCGGCGCATCGTCCTTCCGGCGAATTGTGTGGATACCTACGACCTGCCCGTGGAGCAGGCCCGCAGCCTGGGCCTCTTGCCCCACGATGGCGACCTTTTGCATCGCCTTTTCCTTTACCACATGGCGTTGAACGGCATCGAGGTAGTGCGCGAACTGATCTGAGGGTCAGGCGGTGATTTACCTGGACGACCTGCTTCAGGCCACCGGAGGCCGTCTCCTCGGCCTGCCCCAGGCGCGGGAGTTTACCGACTTTTGCCACGACACGCGCCTTCTGAACCCCGGGGAACTCTTCGTGGCCGTTACCACACCCTGGGGGGACGGCCATGACCATATCGGTGCGGCTGTGGCCGGCGGTGCCTCCGGTATCCTCTGCCAGCGCGAGGACGGACTGCCCCGCGGTGAGGTTACCTGCATCCTGGTGCCCGATGTGCGGCAGGCCCTGGTAGATTGGGCCGGCCACATCCTCCGACGCTACGGCCCGGAAGTCATCGCCGTCACCGGAAGCGTGGGCAAGACGAGCACCAAAGAAGCCGTTGCCACCGTCCTGGGGCAGCGTTTCCCCACCTTCCGCAGCGCAGGGAACCGCAACGATCTCTTCGGACTGCCGCTGGCCTTGGGTAAGTTGGGGCCGGGAGAGCGCTATGCCGTTCTGGAGATGGCCTGCGACCGCTTCGGTGAGATCGCTGCCCTGGCCCAGATGGCCCCGCCTCGCATCGCCGTGGTGACCTGGGTGCGCGAGGCCCATCTGGAGTACCTGGGGACGCTGGAGGCTATTGCCCAGGAGAAGGGGGAAGTGGTGGCTGCCCTTCCTCCCGACGGCTGGGCCGTCCTGAACGCCGACGACGAGCGGGTGCTGGCGATGTCCGGTCGTACCCAGGCCCGCCACTTCACCTTCGGCCGGCGGCCAGAAGCCGATGTCCGGGCCGAACCGCTGGCCTTTGGCTGGGAGGGGACGGAAATCCTTCTTCACCTTGGAGGCAAGGCTCTCCGGCTGAAACTTTCCCTCCTGGGATGGCCGGCGCTCTATATCGCCGCGGCCGCGGCTGCGGTGGGCACGATCTGCGGCCTGGAGGCGGAGGAGATCGTTACTGCGCTGGAGCGTCTTTCCCCTATCCCCGGCCGGCTGCGGCCGCTTTCCGGCATCCAGAATTTGCGCCTGCTGGATGATACCTATAGTGCCATCCCCTCGTCCACCCTGGCCGCTTTGGATACCCTGGAGGCGCTTCCGGCCGGCCGGCGTGTGGTCGTCCTGGGCGACATGCCCGACTACAGCCCCTTCGGGGACGGCCTCCGCACCGTCGGGAACCGCGTTGCCCGGGTAGCCGACCGGCTGGTCACCTGCGGCGACCGGGCGGCCCACATTGCCGAGGCGGCCCGCCAGGCCGGCCTGGAGGATGTGCACGTCACCTATACCCCCGAGGACGCCGCCCGCAGCGCCCGGCAGGGGCTTTCCGCCGGGGATGCTCTTCTCATCAAGGGCGCACCCGAAGCACGGATGGAGCAGGTGGTGGAGCACCTCATGGCCGACCCCCGCGAAGCGCCGGCCCTTTTGGTCCGCCAGGCCCTGCCCCGCCGGCCGGCCTGGAGGCACACCCTGGAACGCCCCACCTGGGTTGAACTGGACCTGGAGGCGATTGCCCACAACTGCGAACGGCTGGTCAAACTGGCCGGCCCCGGCGTGGAGGTCATGGTCGTCCTCAAGGCCGATGCCTACGGGCACGGGGCCGTCCGGGTTGCCCATACCGTCCTGGCCCACGGAGCCCGCCGGCTGGCCGTGGCCTGCCTGAACGAGGCTGTGGCACTACGCCAGGCCGGGGTGGAGGCCCCTATCTCCATCCCGGGCTACCTTCCCCCTTGGCAGGCGCGGGCTGCCTTGCTCCACGACGTCACCTGCGCCGTCTTCTCCGAGGATGTGGTGTACGCTCTCTCCGAAGCCGCCTGCGACTTGCGGGGCGTCGCCCGGGTCCATCTGAAGGTGGACACGGGAATGGGCCGGCTCGGCCTTTTTCCTGAGGAGGTGTTGCCGTTCCTGAAGCGCGTCCGGCATCTACCGGGAATCGTCTGGGAGGGCATCTTTACCCACTTCTCGGTGGCCGACGATCCGGCGGAGGACGCTTACACCGAGGAGCAGATACAGAAATTTTTGGCCCTTCTGGAGGAACTGGAGCGTGCCGGATTTCATTTCCCCCTGGTGCATGCCTCTAACTCGGCAGGACTTTTGCGCTTTCCCTCGGCCCGTTTCAACCTGGTACGTCCGGGCATCGCCCTCTACGGCCTTTCCCCGTCGCCCATGGTGCCGCTCCCGCCGGGCTTTCGGCCGGCGCTGCGCTTCAAGACGACCGTGGCCCAGGTCAAGGAGTTCCCGCCGGGGAGTTCCATCAGTTACGGGCGCACCTACCGTACCTCGGGTCGGCAGCGTATCGCCGTCCTGCCGGTGGGCTATGCCGATGGCTTCCGCCGTGCTCCCCGGCACTGGGGCGAAGTGCTCATTCGGGGGCAGCGGGCTCCCATCGTCGGGCGAGTTTGCATGGACTATACAATGGTGGAGGTAAGCCACATCCCGGGGGTACGAGCGGGGGATGAGGTTGTGCTCATCGGTCGGCAAGGGGAGGAGGAGATCACGGTGGAGGAGGTGGCAGAGCGCCTGGGCACGATCAATTACGAGGTCGTCTCGCAGATCCTGGCTCGCGTACCCCGGCTGGTGTAGGCCGGCCGGGTCGTCCGATCGCCGGAAACGGCTGCCCTGTGCCCGACCCCCCAAGAACGTCTAGCGATTCAAAGCCCATCCGAACACTCACGGTTTCGGGTAGGTGAAGACACGGCCTTCCCCTACCCGGTGGCAGTTTTCGGGCAGGTTCTATTGGGCTTCACGGATTGAATGTAATATCATGTCAAAAGTTGTAAGTTTTGCCACATTTCCCGGGCGGATGCTCCCGTTGCCACACGGATTTCAATAAGGCTTTGTGCCGACCTCGTAGATATTCGGCCATGCCTGGTAGTGGCTGACGATCGGCTCGGAGAGGACCTCTTTCCCATCCACCAGAATCTTCCGGTATACCACCACGTCTACCCCGTCCACGGCCCAGTCGGTTTGCCGGACATGGCCCTGGGGTAACTCCGGGTTATAGAGGTAAACCGGTTCCGATGGCGCCGGCGTCCAGTTCGAAAGGTAGGGGCCGTCCAGCACGACCTCGCGGTTCGGTTTGGTTCCGTAGAGGTAGACGTAGATCGTATCGGTATCGGTATAGACCTCGAACTGCATCAAGAGGTAGGCCGGGGTGTCGTTACGGAACTTTAGGTCGGTTTCGGTGCTGACAAAGATGGTAGCATCCAGACCGACGATGGATTGTTGTTCGTAATATCGGACCCGGTAGGCGTGGGGATGGCGCTCGATAATGGGCAGGCCGGCCATAAGCGCTGCCCGAAAGACGGTGGTGGAGACCTGGCAGATGCCCCCGCCGATGTTACGCACCGTGCGTTCGGCGATGATGGAATATCCTTCGACAAAGCCCTGGCTTTCGTCAATAGGGCCGATGTGCTCCAGGAAGGAGAAGGTCTCTCCCGGAGCGATCAGGATGCCGTCCAGGAGGCGGGCACCGACCACGATGTTATGCTCTCGATAGGGTGCCGAGCCGGCAAAGTGGCTTTCGCCGACTCCTACCACTTCCCGGATGCCCCAGCGAGGGTCGCGGATCGTCTCGCCGGTGATGGCCGGCGGGACTTCCCGGAGTGTGAGGGCCAGTTCGCGTTTATCCGGAGAGAGGACGGTGGCGTAGATGGCATCCACGGTGGGTTCTACCGGCAGTTCCCATCCGGGCACACCCTCTTCGGCCACCTCGAGGTGGCCACCGACGGAACGGAAGCGGGCATTGCGAGGGAAGATACGCACCTCGGCGGCGATTTTCCCCACAAAGTCGCGCAGCGCTTTGGGGTCCAGTTCCACGGCCAGCACCGGGCCGGCCGGGTCTGAACGCCGCTCGACCCGGAGCATCTGGCCGATCTGGAGGGGCGTGAGGGTCCAGACCCGTTCACCGAGGCGGAGGACGACCGGTCCGGACATCATCCGGCGGGCCGTTTCTAGGGCGCGCCGGGCTGCATCTTCGCCGATTTCCGGCAGGAAGGTATCCACGACCAGCGCCACCGGTTCCGGCGAAAGCCGGCCCAGGTTTTTCCGTATGGCCGTCAAAGTGGGTTCGATCAGGAGGGTACGTCCGGGCCGGCCGGGTTGCAGGTTCACCTGGGCCCCTTCCACCACCAGCGTGGCTTCCCGGGGAAGCACGTCAATTTTTTGCGCCAGGTGCTGCAGGTAGGTTTGCAGGGTGCCTTCGTCCAGGACCAGGGGCAACAGGATGTCCCGTCGCCCCGTCCAGACCCGCCAGCGTTCGGCCCATTGCTCCAGGAAGGATCCCTGCCGGCCGATGCCCAGAGCCTCGCTCACCGCTGCCGACCAGGCCACCTGCAGGCCGATCTCGTCGGCGGTAGGCTGCCAGACCCGTTCTTCGTAGGTCAGGGTCAGCGGGCGGGCCAGTGTCCAGGAGGGGTTGGGGTTCGGGGCGATGCCTTCGTAGCGCAGGCGCAGGGAGACTTCGGCCTCCTCGGGGGTCATCCAGCCCACCTCAATGCCGGCGATGTAGACGTTAGGGAAGATGCGTCCCCGGAGGTACAGTTCGATCCCGGCCCAGAGGCCCAGGAAGAGAAGGATCAGGCCGGCCAGTGCAGCCGACGGAAGAAGCCATCTCCGGGCCGTATGTCGCTTCCCTCGCCGGGGTCTCCGGGAAGGGGAAACGGCCGGTTCCATTTCCGGCCAGGCCGGAGGTTGCCAGTGCCGTCGGATTTCCTCATGCCTTTCCCATCGCCTTCTTTCCGCCATCTCCGTCCTCTCACCGGGCGAAATCCGATTGCCCCACTTCGATCATCGGAAGCGCGTCTCCCAGGTATAGGGAATGCGCTCCGTGTTCCAGGGCAGGCGGCGCTCGTCCGGTTCTTCTCGGCGGTAGGGTTGGGTGGGGAAGTTGAGGAGCAGCGACGGAACCACCCCCAGCGTCTTGTAGCCATGGGCGACGCCCCGGGGAATCTTGAGCAGAATCGGGCTGTGCTCGCCCAGGAAAAACTCGTTCAATTCGCCATAGGTGGGGGAATCTTCCCGCAGATCGTACAGGGCTACCTGGATCATGCCCTGTATAGCGCAGAAATAGTCATCCTGGTGCTCGTGCCAGTGCCAGGCCCGGACGACGCCCGGATAGTTCATGGTCACATAGGCCTGACCGAATCGGGAAAAGATCGGGTCATCGGCCCGCAGGATTTCCATCAGATAGCCCCGATCATCGGCATTCTTGACCAGCGTTTTGATCTCCACTCCGGCGATCAAGGTAGCCTCCTTTGGGAAACGTCGGAGAATAGTATACCATCGTTTGGGGGAATGGGCAACTGTGAAAGTGGTTGACGGGGGCTGGGGATTTGGTAAAATGCAGGTGAAAGAGTGGCCTGTTCTTCGTGGCCGGTGGAGAAGAGGGCCGGCCGGAAGTTGCCGAACAGGGCGATTTTTCTCGGGTGCCGAATTGGGGAGGCAAGATGCGCCGAGTTCTTTGCTCCAGGCGGGAAAGACCCCGGATGCGTTCTCGGAGGCGGGGGGAAGCGGTCCTGGTCCTTATCATCCCCGGGATCGTCCTTTTCGGTTTTCTCGGCCTGTGTCTGTGGATCCGGGAGCAAGGCCAGAGGGAAGAACTCGTCCTGGCCGACGCCATTGTCGTCCTGGGGGCTGCCCAGTGGAACGGCCGGCCTTCTCCGGTCCTCCAGGCCCGCCTCGACCGGGCCATTGACCTCTACCGGCAGGGCTACGCCCCCTTGCTCGTCCTGACCGGCGGATCCATCGCCGGCGACCCCTTCTCCGAAGCCTCCGTTAGCCGGGACTATGCCCGGGTCCGGGGAATCCCGGAAGAAGCCATCCTGGTGGAGGAAGAAAGCCGGAGCACGGTCGAAAACCTGCAAGGAGCCTGGCAGTTGCTCTCGCCCCACCGGGCCTATTCTATCCTCCTGGTCAGTGACCCTTTCCATATGGCTCGTGCCCTGGTGATCGCCCGCGACCTGGGTTTCCAGGCCCATCCGGCCCCTGCGCACGAAAGCCCCATCACCCGGCACCCGCTGGAGGAGACCTTCTACATCATGCGGGAGGCCGGAGCCCTTCTGATGTATTGGGTTTTGGGGAAATAGTAGGGGCACAGCGCCGCTGTGCCCCTACTTAACGGCAGGACGCAATTCCCAGGAGGGCCTCTTCCATTGCCGGGGAGATGGCCAAGGCTGCTTCATAGGCTTGGATCGCCCGGGGGCATTCCCCGACAACCTGCCAGTATAACCCCCACCATAGCCAGAAGCGGGCGTAGCGTTCCGCGACCTGCCGGGTCAATTCGTCGTGCGGCCGGCCGTCCCTCAGAGCCGGTTGGAGGAATCGGATCTGGGGAAGGGCCTCGGGCGGCTTTCCCCCCAGGCGGAAAAGGAGGGCTTCGGGATACCAGGCATATTTCTCGCCCACCCCGTCTGCCGTCGGTGGGGACTGTCCCAGAAGGCGCGTGAAGTAGCGGCCTTCCACGGTCTCCCCGTAGCGATATTCCACTTCCGGGGAGAAGAAGACCGGCCGGCCCTGGGCTAGGGCTACCTCGATGAGGGCGTTCCCCAGTTCCTGGAAACGGGCCTGGATCGTCTCGAACCGATAAGGACGACCTCCCTCGAACTTTTCCAGTTCCACCCGATAGGACTCCAGGGCCGGGCTGGCCCCTTGGATCAGCCAGGGGTAGCGGCGGGCCAGCGTCTCCAGATACCATGTCCGCCGCAGCAACTCCTGATCTACCAGGACGACGTCGGGACGGAGTCCTTCGACCTGTTGCAAGTAGTAGGCCGGGGAGAAAAAGTTCCAGTGGCGGGTCAACACAAAAGCGTTTTCCGGTAGATTTTCCAGAATGTCCCGGGCATAAGCCTCGGCGTAGGTATAGGCGTGGCGGTCGCCGAGGGGGAGATGGGAAAGAAGCGGCCAGAGGACGAGGAGCAGGAAGAGGCCGGCCAGAAGAAAGGAAGCCGGTCGGTTCTTCCGGACGGCCGGCCGTTCCAGTACCCAGGCCATTCCGTGCCCTATCCAGATCGCGGCCAGGAGGAAGAAGAGCATATAATACGTCTCCTGGTCCTCGGCGATCTCGTAACTGAGGGCGTAGAAGAGCACCAGGGAAGCACTCAGGAAGGTAGCCCAGGCCAGAGGGGGCTTTTGGCGGAAGAGGCGAAGCAGGCCCAGGGGAAGGAAAAGGAGAGGGAGCGGGCCGAATTCGCCCCAAAGGCGGGGCAGAAAGAAGCCGGCCTGGTCTGTCCAGGTGCGCCATCCGGGAGAGAAGTGGACCCGATACTGCGCTGCCGTGACGTGTCGGAAGAAACGGGTCCAGTTCTCCGGGTCGCCCCAGTTGAGCGGCGGATCGGCGGCGGCGCGGAGGGGCAGGTACAGGTAGATGGCCAGGCCGAGCAGGAAGAGGGCTGCCCGCGGGAAAAGGCGTTTTCCTTGCCAGAACGCGCGGCCCTCTTCCAGCCAGATGGCCAGGAAAAGCATCGCCGTCCAGAAGAACAGGGTCAGGTGGTTACCCAACCCCAGGCCGGAAAGGAATGCAGCCAAGGCCGCTGCACGCTCGGCCCGTCCGGGATGCCCTTCTCCTCGCCAGCGCAGGAAGAGGATGAGGAGCAGGAAGAGGCCGGCGGCCAGGGCCATGTTCAGGGCATAGACCTCGGTGAGAGTAGCCTGTTCCCAGAAGGTGCGGGAGACGGCCAGCAGGACGGCTGCGGCCAGGAAGCCCTCACCCCTACCGCGCAGGGGGGAGGGGGTGAGGGTTATCGCCGCCCCGGTAAGTCCCACCGCCAGCGCCGCGCAGAGGGCGGAGAAGAGATTCAGGCGCAGGATAAGGCGTCCCCAGGGCAGGAGGAGGGTGAAAAGTTTGCCCAGAAGAAGGTACAGGGGAAAGCCGGGAGGGTGGGCTACATCGAGGAAGTGGACGGCTGCCGCCAGTTCGCCGGAATCGGCAAAGGTAACCGTTGGAGCCAGGGTCAGAAGGTACAGGGCCAGCGCAGCCCCTCCTGGCAGGAGGCCTGTGGCCCAGGGAAGCCGGCGGAGAAGCGGGGTCGGGGGGGGTGGCACTTTTCCCATATGACTCCGGCGTTTCTTGCTCATCCGGTTTCCTCTACATTCGGCGCCGTTCCCAATAGGACGCTCCCGGGCCCAACTCGGAAGGGCGCGGCGCAGGCTGCAATCCGCAGCGGGCATAGAGCCTTTGTGCAGCCAGATTTTCGGGCCACGGCTCCGTCCAGACGGCCTCTATCTCCGGCTCCGAAGCAAAGATATGGTCGATCAGGCTGATCAGAGCATCGGTGGCCAGCCCCTGCCCCTGGGCCTCCGGTCGAAGTTTGATGTCCAGCGATGCCCGCCGGTTCCGTCGGTCCAGAGCGTAATAGGCTTCTCCGCAGAAGCCCATTTCCCCGGCGTAGAGAACAAAGTGGTGGCGTTCCGGATCGGCCTGCAGCCGTTCCAGCCATTCCCCGGCCCAGTGAATGTCCACCCCCAGCCCCTCGGGGAAACCGACCCAGCACATCACCCGGCTGTCATTCCAGAGCGCAACGAGGTCGGGAAGGTCTTCGGGCCGGGTGCGGCGCAGGATGACCCGCTTTCCGTAGATCGCCTCCGGGTGGGTCATCTCCACACCTCCGGGAGGAAACTCCGGCCCGCCGGCCAGTGGCCGATGCCAAAGGCATCGGCGATGGTGGCGGCGACATCCGCAAAGGTCGTCCTCGTCCCCAGGTCAACCCCTGGCGGCACCCCCGGCCCGTAGACCAGGAGCGGCACGTACTCACGGGAGTGGTCGGTCGAGGGTGTCGTGGGGTCGCAGCCGTGGTCGGCGGTAAGGATAAGGAGGTCAGCAGGGCGCAATGCCTTCTGCAGTTCGGGCATTCGGGCGTCGAATTCCTCCAGGCCGCGGGCATAGGCGTAAGGGTCATTGCGGTGTCCCCAGCGCATATCGAAATCCACCAGGTTGGTGAAGATGAGGCCGGCCTTTAGTCTTGACATAAATTCCAAGGTTACCTCTACGCCGTGCATATTATCCCGGGTGTGTTCGGCCTCGGCGATGCCCCGGCCGGCGAAGATGTCCTCGATCTTGCCCACGGCCACAACCCTATGGTCGGATGCGGCCAGCCGGTCTAGCACCGTCTCCGCCGGTGGGGGAAGCGACCAGTCCCGCCGGTTGGCCGTGCGGGTAAAATTTCCCGGCCGGCCGACAAAGGGGCGGGCGATGACCCGCCCGACGGCGTGCTCGCCCTGGAGCATTTCGCGGGCGATCTCGCAGATGTGGTAGAGTTCCGGGAGGGGGATGACCTCCTCGTGGGCGGCCACCTGGAAGACGCTATCGGCCGAGGTATAGAGGATCGGCCGGCCGGTGCGCATATGTTCTTCCCCCAGTTGCTCGATAATGACCGTCCCCGAGGCCGGGCAGTTGCCCAGGACGCGCCGGCCGATCCTTCGCTCGAACTCGCGCACCAGTTCCTCCGGGAAGCCCTCGGGGTAAATCGGCAGGGGACGAGGGGAGATCAGGCCGGCCAGTTCCCAATGGCCGACGGTGGTGTCTTTCCCTCGGCTTTGCTCGGCCATTCGTCCGTAGGCTCCCTGTGGATGGCGGGCCGGCGGCGTTCCGGCCACCTCGGTGATGTTTCCCAGACCGAGTGCGCCCAGATGGGGCAGGCGCAGCCCGCCGACGGCCCGCGCCGTATTCCCCAGCGTGTTGCTGCCCTCGTCGCCGTATTCGGCGGCGTCGGGAAGCGCCCCAACGCCCACGCTATCCAGGACGATCAGGATGATGCGCCGTACCTTCATCCTCGCCCTCGAAGGTTCTTCCGCCAGTCTATACCAGGAGGTCGGGGCAGTCAAGTCGAAAGAGTTCGCGCAGAGGGTGTGGTCTACGGTCGCGGGTCTCCTGCCGTAGCCGGCGGGGATCGGCAGTAGAGCGCAGACCGAGGCCGGTTGACAATCGTTCGGGTGGCCTTGACAGTTTGCCCACCGGCATGCTAAAATTGCTCACGGGTGGATTACGGTTTCGAGCATCGCCGGGGGTGTTTCCGAAAGGGGGAGAAGGCATGAGCGGAGGGATACGGCGGGGGGCCATCCTGGCCCTGGTCGGTATCATCCTGGGGACTTGGCTGCAGGGCGCGGGTGTGGAAGCGCGGCCTTCTGTGGCCGAGGCCCATCCGGCGGGAAGGAAGCGGCTGCTTCAACCGGACCCATTCGACAGGCCCGCGCCGGCCGGCGTGGGTCTGTTTTCTGCCGATCCTGGGCCACAGCGTTGTGGGCCTGGAGCGGGCGTGAACGGTGGGCAGACCGTACTCCCGCCCGGCGCGGCCGGTTCGTCGCTGTGGGCCAAGGCCTATGGGGGCACATACGGGGACGTAATCAGCGCCGTCGATCTGACCGACGACGGCGGCTACATCATCGCCGGTCGAAGCGAGTCCTTCAGTGCCGACGGCAGGTATGACTTCTGGGTGCTGCGGCTGGATGCGCAGGGCAACGTCCTCTGGCAAAAGTCCTACGGGGGGAGCGGTAACGAGGGCGCCCATGAGATTCATCAGACTGCCGATAGCGGCTTCATCGTTGCCGGCTATACCTACTCCTTCTCGGCCGGCGAAAGCGATACCTGGGTGTTGAAACTGGATGGGGCGGGAGAGATCGTCTGGCAAAAGGCATACGGCGGAAGCGATGACGAAGACGCCTTTTCCATCCGCCAGACCGCCGACGGCGGCTACATCGTCGCCGGATCCACCGGGCCCTTGGGCGGCGTGATCGATGCCTGGGTATTGAAACTGGACGACCTGGGGGGTATCATCTGGCAGAAGTCCTTTGGCGGGGCAGGCGAGGAGCTAGCCTTTGTCGTCCAGCAGACCACCGATGGCGGCTACGTTGTGGGGGCCTACGCCGAGTCCTTCGGCGCGGGCATGGCCGATTTCTGGGTGCTCAAACTCGATGGCGACGGCAAGGTCGTCTGGCAAAAGACCTACGGCTCGGCGCTCGATGATGTTATCTTTTCCCTTCAGCAGACCGCCGATGGCGGCTACGTCCTGGCCGGCTACACCGGGTTGTATCGCTATTGGGTACTCAAGTTGGACGCCGATGGGAATGTCACCTGGCCCAAGGGCTATCGCTGGGAAGTCACTGGGCAATATAGATTGAAAGAGGATGAGATCCGGCAGACCGCCGACGGCGGCTACATCCTGGTCGGCAACCCCGGTTGGGGTATGGGCTGGGTGCTCAAACTGGGTCTCTCCGGCGACATCGTCTGGCAGAGGTATTACGGCGCGGGCTGGGAGAGCTTCTGCTCGGTCCGCCAGACCGCCGACGGCGGGTATGTGGTAGGTGGCAGTTCTGGGTCTCTTGGGCTGGGCGGTGCCGATGGTCTTCTGGTGCGGCTGGACGCCTCCGGGCACGTCCCGGTCTGCCCGATCGAAAGCACGCCCGGAAATCAGGCCTATACGCCCCCTTCTCCCATCGTGGGGATTACGGCGGTGAGCGGCGCGGACACGACGTTCGCCGGGCTGGACACACCGGCCTCGCCCAAGGTTGCCGCGGCCACGGCCACGACGGTATGCCCGGTGGAGTCGGGGTCGAACCGCGTCTACCTGCTGGTGGTGATCCGGTAGGGGCGCCCCTTGCGGTCGCTCCTCTGCGCGCGGAAGGCCCTCCGGCGGGGAGTACGGTCGAGTTCCCCCAACTCCTCGGACGCGGGAACAAGGGTGGGCGCGTGGGTGGTGTATCATAGAGGCAAAACGTACCCGCGCCGTTGGAGACGGAGGAAGGCCCTCCGGCGGGGAGAACGGTCGAGTTCCCCCAACTCCTCGGGCGCGGGAACAAGGGTGGGCGCGTGGGTGGTGTATCATAGAGGCAAAACGTATGGAGGACGATATGGCGCTGAAGGTTGCCCAGGGACATCGGATCGAGGAAACGCGGCGCACTGCCCGCGTGTTGGACATCATTCAGCAGATCGCCACCGCCCCGCGCCGTTGGACACGGCGGGGTCTGGCCGAGCACTATGAGATGAGCGAGCGGCAGATCCAGAAGGACCTGCAGGTGATCCGCCATGGCCTGTGCCTGCCGCTTTGCCGCGACGTGGACGGCTACTACTTCGAGCATCTGCCCCGCCTGCCGACGACGGCCTACTCCTTTTCCGAGGCGCTGGCCCTGCTTTCGGCGGCACGGGCGGCGCAGGCCATTCCGGGCATCGATTCGGCGGAGTTGGCGGCGGCGATCGCCCGGTTAGAGTCGATCTTCCCGGACGAGATGCGCCACCTGGTGCGCGAGGCGACCGAGCAACTGCCGCGTCGGGCGGTGCGGGCCCATCGTCAGGAGATGCTTTCCCTGCTGCACCGGGCGCTGGCCGAGCGCCGACAGGTGCGCATGGCCTATGCCACGGCCTCGCGGGCCGGCCAGATAACCGAGCGGCTCATTGAACCGTATCACATTCTGGCGTATAATCGTTCTTGGCACATGATCGCCTACGATCACCACCGCCAGGAGGTGCTCCAGTTCAAGATCGACCGTGTGCAGAAGGCGGAGATTTTGGACACGACCTACACCATCCCGGCAGATTTCGACGTGGACGGCTATCTCGGGGATGCCTGGGGGCTGATGCGGGGGGCGGCGGGAGCGCCGGAGCGGGTGGTTTTGTTCTTTGAGCCGGAAGCGGGTCGCTGGGTGACAGAGGAGGTGTGGCACAAGAGCCAGCAAAGCGAGGTGTTGCCCGACGGCCGGGTGCAGGTGACGTTCTATGTGGGGGTGACGCCGGAGATGGTAAGCTGGCTGCTCTATTACGGCGCGCGGGTAGAGGTGGTGGAGCCGGCGTGGTTGCGGGAGAGGGTGAGGGAGGAGCATAGGAGGGCGGGGGGAATTACGAATGAACAAAGCGACGAGTTGGAGAATCTGTGAGCGGCGAGGAACAGGACTCAATCTTGGCAAACTGTTGCGTGAGGCGGAGAGTGGTTTTGAGTCTGCTCCTTCTTGAGTGGACGGTCGGAGAAAATTCAACGAGGTGGATGGAATGGGGGAAGAATAGATGGAGAGTTGGGATGAGGAAACGGCAAGTAGAGCTTTCGCTGAGATTTTTCAGGTAAAAGGCCCGTACGGGCGCTTTCAAACCGAACCGGGCAGGCATCTCCTCTCCGGGCGGAATGTGATCTTGCAAGCTCCCACCGGGTCGGGTAAAACCAAAGCTGCTTTGTTTCCCTATCTCCTGGCCCGATCTTATAGCTTGAATTTTCCCCGAAAGATGCTTTACTGCGTGCCCATGCGGGTGCTGGCCCGAAGTTTCTGGGACGACCTCAAAAAGGATCACACCAACCTGGATACTCGTCTGCAAACCGGGGAACAGTAAGACGACCGGCGACTGGAGGGCGAGATCACCTTTGCCACAATCGACCAGGTTCTCTCCAGTTTCCTGAACATCCCTTACGCCCTGAGCCTGCGCCAGGGCAACGTAAATGCAGGGGCAGTGGTCTCCTCTTACCTGGTCTTTGACGAGTTCCACTTGCTGGATCCCGATTCCACCTTGCCCACTACCCTGGAGATGCTGCGCACGTTAAAGGGGATCACGCCCTTTGTCCTGATGACCGCTACATTCTCAGGGGCGATGCTCAGACGATTGGCCTCACTGCTGGACGCCAAAGTGGTCACCGTTAGCGATGCAGAACTCCAACGCATCCCCACGCAAAAGGGTAAGAAGCGGCGCTTTCATCGGATGGAGGAGCCCCTCACAGCCGAGGCTGTGCTACAGCATCATCGCACCCGGTCCATTGCCATCTGCAACACAGTCGAACGGGCGCAGGCCCTTTATGAAAAATTGAGCGCTCGTGTTGCTTCGGAGATCAAGGTCATTCTCCTGCACTCCCGGTTTCTCCGGGACGACCGACGAGGGAAAGAAGATGAGGTGCGCCGTCTGTTTGGGAAAGACGGAGGGCAAGAAGGTAGCGTCATTTTAATCGCCACTCAGGTGATCGAAGTGGGATTGGACATCACCTGTGAGGCCATGCACACCGAGGTGTCTCCCGCCAGCACTATCCTGCAACGGGCAGGTCGGTGCGCTCGGTTTGAGTGCGAACAGGGCGATGTCTATGTCTACCAGGTGCCTTTCAACAAGCACGGCGAACCAAACTGCGCTCCATACCTCGGCGAACAAGCGAGATTATGCGAGAAGACCTGGGATGCTCTGTCCTCGTTTGCCGGAGAGAGCATGGATTTCACAGCCGAGCAGCGCTTGGTGAACCTGGTTCACGCCGAAACCGATGCCCGGGTGTTGGATGGTCTGGAACAGGCCCGCTATGCCCATCGCCAGGAGATGAACAGGGCCATCGGGCAACAAGAGATGGGGCTAGCCCGAAGCCTGATCCGTCACGACGATTCCGTTACCGTGCTGGTGCATCCCAACCCGGCAGAGATTGATGATTCCTACCACCTGGAGGGTTTCTCGTTGTTCTTTGGCACGCTACATGGGCAATTCAAAGCCTGGCAGGAGGCGGGGCTGCCTAACGAAGAAGTCCCCTGGCTGCTCAAGTACCCCCAGGAGAAAGAGGGCGCGGAAGGCGAGGATCGGCCGGTTCGCTACGAGTGGATTCCGGTTGAGAGCCATCAGGAACTGAGCCGCTCCGCCATTCACGTGGTCAATCCTCTGCTGGTCCAATATGATTCTGAAATAGGCTTCCGTTTTGCCCCTGGCGGAGGCTTCCAATCCCGAAGCCAGAGAGGGCAAGCGGAGGGCGTATTCAAGGAACCACGGCGTGGCTATAGCCAGGAAAGCTCCCAGAAGCACATCCAGAAGATGCTGGATGTTTACCAAGCCCGATTATCCAAAGAGATGGCCTATGCCGCCGCCCGGCTGGAGCAGCAGATGGGCCTGGCAGCCGGCTCGCTAGATCATGCGGTGCGTCTGGCTATCGCTTTGCACGATGTGGGCAAGATGGACCGGCGCTGGCAGGGTTGGGCCCACGAGTGGCAGCGGCGAATCGGTATGCCAGTGGACAATGACTACATGCTGGCTCACACTGACTACAACCCTGAAGACCCCCATCATCAGCGCGTCGAGGCCGAGATGCCCGGTTCTCGTCCTCCCCACGCTGCCGAGGGGGCGGTGGTGGTGTTCAGGGTGCTACACCAGCTGCTAGGAGCTCCAGGACAGGATGCCCCCCGCTTCAAGCTGATGAAGGCCATCTTCACCGCCATCGCCCGGCACCACTCGCCCAGGGCGGACAGTTACAGAGGCTTTGACCTCCACCAGGCTGCTGGGACAACCTTGGCCCAGGTGTTGGCCGGCCTGGATGCCAGTGGACAGGCCAACAAGGACCTGTTGACGAGCAAGCGTTCCCAGCCCATCACTGGTCTCCTGGTGCAGCCCGATGCCGGAGACGAACTTTTGGCCTATTTCCTCATCGTGCGGGCTCTCAGGTTGGCAGATCAAGGGGCGATGGGTTATCAACGAATGGGGAACGAATAAACGAATGGCGGAAAGAAGAAGTGAGGAGAGGGGAGGTCCCGTGTCTGGATGAGAGGCAATGGGAAGAACAAATAAACGGATGGCAGTCATCGCCGTATCCAGGGGCAGGGACGGTGAATGAGGTGTGAACAGATGAGCTGTCAGCGGGTGATCTGTCAACGAATGGAGAACGAATAAACGAATAGATAGGAGAAGGACAATGTACAAAGATGTTTACTATGTGGATAAGCGTACCGGCACCTTTGGTGATGTTTTCCTGGCCTATGGGCTGGCGACGCTCCTGGATAGCATCCTGACCAGCTTCGTGGAGGGTGACCACTGGGTGCGTATCCGGGACGGTGGAGCCTACTATGCCATCGAGTTAAGCCACCCTCTGCGAAAGAAATGGGTAGACAAGGCTCCATTCCAGACGCTGGCTCCTTACATCCAGACCGGCCGGGCCGATCCGGAGGCTTTGGACAGCGTGCCCGCCTCCATGATCGTGGACTATCAGCAAGAGTGGGACAGGTTCTGCCAATACATCGAGATACCCCAAGACGTGCGGCAGAAAATGCCTCAGGAGCAACTCGCCCAGGCAAAGCCGCACCCCCAGTTCCCCATCTTTGCCTGGGTCGGGGAGCGTCGCATGCAGGCGCCAAGTTCGTACAATAACCTGATTCTCCGCTGGCAAAGCTTGGCCCCATACTTTGCCGAGAACCTGCGCCACATCCTGATGCTCTGCGCCGCGCCAGATGGGGATGTAGAGGCCGTGGAAACAGCCTGGCGCAAGCGAATGAAGGAACTGGGCGTAGAGGTCCAAAGCAACGCTACACTGCTCCAGATCTTCAATCCCAGTCAGGGCAGGGGGCTGAATGAGCCCAAGGCCAGCCGCCTGGAGATGGGCAATATCAAGTCTTTCTGGCTGCTGGAATACCTCAAGGCGGTAGGGATGTATCACTGCGCGGTGCCCCGCCGGGTGCAAGGCACCGATGATCGTAAAACCTACGCTTTGGCCCCGGTGAACATGCGCCTGGGAACTAATGACGCCGTTTTGGCTGCCTTCCAGGAGGCCCTGTGGAACGACACCGCCGTAAAAATGGACATTCTGGCTGCCCTGCGTTATACCACCTGCTTCCTGGATTACTGCCAGGCGGCCAAAGAGGCTGACCTCATGGCCGAACTGTTAGGGCAAGGGCCGGAGGATTTTGTGGCCGGGATGTACGTGGCCTACTACAAAAGCCTGGGCCAGGCCTCGGCGGTGATGAACCTCTCTTTCATCGAGCTGCCCCGCTGGATGCGGGTAGAGTCGCCAAACGATGTAACCCTTTACAAGGAGGTGATTGAGGAACACGAAAACATTATTCGGAACATTGACGACGAGAGAGGAGGGTACGACCTGCTAGTGTACTACTGGGACTTCCTCTCCGGCGGGAAGTGGGATGCCTTCTTCGACTTCACCGCCGCCTATGGTCCGTTTCTGATGGGGGAATTGGACCAGGAACATTACTGGGTAAAGCCGTTCAGCACTAAAAATCTGGAGGTGTTGATCATGAAAAGCAACGAACCGTTGGCACCCATCTTGGAGAGCCCGGGCTTTCGCAACATCGCCGAGGCTATCCGCCGGAGCACCATCATCCCTCAATATCGGGGGCGGGGCGAGAGCGAGTACGATATCCGGTATGGCCTGGGGCAGGAATTGAAGCGGAAATCCCTGTACAACGACGAGTTCATCGTTGCCTTGGGTGAGTTCATACAGAGTTACAATGCCGAGAACGCTCGCGTCTACGAAAAGACCGGAAAGCAATATCGCAAGAACATCTTGACTACCGACGTGGAGGATGTTGTGCGTCTGGTGGATAAGTATGGAGCCACCACCATCGGCAACCTGCTGATCGCCTTTGGCTATGCCAGAGAGCCGAGAGAGGAGACTGTCAACGAATAGGGAACGAATAAACGAATGGTCAGGTAACGATTGGGAGGTCTATCCATGGGGCTGGTGACCGAGGCGCCGTACCATGAGCTGTGCTACAAGATCATCGGTGCAGCAATGAACGTGCACAACCGTTTAGGCCCGGGGCACAAGGAGAGCGTTTATCAGCACGCCCTGACCCTGCGCTTGCAAGAAATAGGGCTGTCCTGTGTGGCCGAACAGCCGGTGGAGATTTTCCTGGACGGCGTGTCGGTGGGATTGCTGTACGTGGATCACCTGGTGGAGGATGCGGTAGTGGTGGAAGAGAAAGCGCTATCGCACCTGCTTACCAACGAGGAGGTAGCCCAGGTCATCACCTACCTGGCGGCACTGGATAAGCCGGTAGGACTCCTGCTGAACTTTGGCCGCAGGCGACTGGAGTACCGCCGTATCTTTCGGCCTACAAAGATCGAGCAATGGCAGGACCGCATTCGCCGATACCTCTGGAGGCCGCCGGATACTTCCCCTCCTCCCATTCGTTAATTCGTTCATCATTCGTTGACAGCTCTCTCACGAGCTTGTCAACCAACAAACCTTAAGGAGGAACAGAAATGAGCGAGAAACAAGCCGTCTATTCCCTTTCCATCTGCGGAAGGGCCATCCTGGACATGCACTCCCTGAACAACGAGGGAGGCGAAGGGAACCAGATCGCCACGCGCATGGTGAACGTGGTCTACCGGGACCGGGCCAGCGGTGAATACAAGCTGGCCACGGTCAACGCCGTGTCCGGAGATATGTTCAAGCATATCCAGGCCGAGCACCTGTACCTGCTGGCCAGGGGCAAGTTGCCTCTGTGCCAGGGCTGCCAGAGGTTCAGCGCCAGCCGCATCCTGGATGATAGCAGCTTCATGGGAGCTCTTCCAACCCAAGATAGCGCCGTTATTGATGCTCTCTTGAGGCATTGGCAAACGGGGGAGCTTTTTCCAGTTGATAGCAGCACCGCATAAGGTGGAGGAATTGCCAGAGGGTTTTGTCCCGATGGATGGCGTGTATGTCCAGGGTACTCAGGTGAGCGGTCAAGGGCCGAAGGCCTTCGTGGCCGGGCTTATCCAGATAATGGACGACTGGGGAAAGAGCCTCACCTTCGCCAAGGCCAATATCTACACTGATGAGAAAATCGTACTCGGCAAAGACCGGGTGCGCAAAAGCGTTGTGCTGCCATATCGCCTGATCCGCTCCAGCAAGGGGTTCAGTTACTACGAGCGGATGTAGCCCGGCCGATAAGTGGATGTCCCGATGGCCATCTCCATCGGCTCCGCCAGAAGGCTATACGCTCCTAGGAAGAAGAACCCCCTGTCTCCCTGCTGCCAAGGAGCAGGCCGTGGGTGGTGGGCAACCCTTGTGGTTGTCTCGATGGCAGGGGCAATCTCTGCCCCTACCGAATGGGGCGAATGGTTGACCCCGGTGGGACAGGGCGTAGGGGCAACCCTTGCGATTGTCCTCCCGATGGGGTGCCCCCGATGTGGTTGCCCCCAATGCGAGGGTACGGAATGACAAAACAAGACCCACGAAAACATCGCCGGTCCATTCGTCTACGGGGATACGATTACAGTTCACCGGGAGCGTATTTTGTTACCATCTGTACGCAAGAGCGCGAATGCGTCCTGGATGATCCCATCGTGTCCGGGATCATCCAGGATGTTTGGAATGCCTTGCCCAGGTGGTTTCCCACCGTGACATTGGACGAATTTGTCATTATGCCCAATCACGTGCATTTCATTTTGTGGATTCAATCCCCCGGTGCAACCGCCCCACAAACATGCGTAGGGGCAACCCTTGCGGTTGCCCCCGACGGGGTTGCCCCCGACGGGGTTGCCCCCGATGCGGTTGCCCCCGACGGGGTTGCCCCCGATGCGGTTG
>FWPU01001098.1_pt1 | contig 83766 bp, 62 predicted proteins | sample 2228361 | NCBI WGS metagenome assembly FWPU01 (sample SAMEA103939777, study PRJEB20133) | metagenome | reverse complement strand
CGCTGGTCGTCAAGCATCTGGTCAACCGCACTCGCTCACGCAAAAGTCGCTTGAAACGTCAGAGAGTGATATCTCACGCCAATGCACCACCCTAATGTGCCATTGTCAAACTAAGTGCCTATCCGGAAACCGCTCAGGAGGGGCGTCCGCGTCCCTGCGACCCCTGTGCCAGGGACTGGCGCGCACAGGCTCGCCCCGGGGTGCGCGACGGCATTGCCGTCGCCCGAGGACGCCGTCGGATAGCGGGGTTTCCGGACAGGTTCTAATGACAACAAAGGCTGTTTCTTGCACCTCCACTGCTACAAAGGGGCGTCCTCGCCCCGTCCGGTGGCTGTTTTACCCTGAAAACGGGGCGGGGACGCCCCTTGATAGCCGTTTTGGTGTGAGAGGAAAGCGCACAGAACTTTTGGCAAGTTGCTAAGGTTGCCCGCCCAGGCTCTGGATGAGGGCTTGCACGACCGGCTTTTGGGCAGCGGGGGCCAGATTGTAGGCTTGTAGGGCCTCATTCAAAGCGGCCTCACTGCTACAAAGGGGCGTCCCCGTCCACTGCTACGAAGGGGCGTCCCCGGCCACTGCTACAAAGGGGCGTCCTCGCCCCGTCCGGTGGCTGTTTGACCCTGAAAACGGGGCGAGGACGCCCCTTGATAGCCGTTTTGGTGCGAGAGGAAAGCGCACAGAACTTTTGGCAAGTTGCTAAGGTTGCCCGCCCAGGCTCTGGATGAGGGTTTGCACGATCGGCTTCTGGGCAGCGGGGGCCAGATTGTAGGCTTGTAGGGCTTCATTCAAAGCGGCCTCCAGCTGACCCAGGCGCTGGTAGATAATGGCCAGGTTGTAGTGATTGGCGAAGTTATCCGGGTCAAGCTCCACGGCCTTGAGGTTCACGCGCAGCGCGTCCTCCAGACGGCCTTGCTCGAGGTAGACCTGGCCCAGGGCGTTGTACGGCTCGACAGCCCGGGGGTCCAGCTCAGCGGCTTGCTGGTACATGGCGATGGCCTGGTCAGGCTGCCCGGTCTGCTCGTACAGCCGCCCCATGAGCACGTACGTGCGTGGCAGACCGGGGTCCAGCTCCTGCGCCCGGCGGAACTCCTCCATGGCCCGGTCGTAATCGCCCTTGAGCTGATAGGCCAGCCCCATCTCGTTGTGGACCTCGGTGTTGCGCGGGAGCATGGCGGCTGCTTGCTGATAATAGAACAGGGCTCGATCCAGTATAGCCTGCCGCCGGTCCGGGTCTTCGGTCATCTGCCCCCAGATGAGATGCAGGTGCCCCAGGTTGAAGGTGTGATCGGCCTGGCGGAGGTTCAGGGCCTGGGCCCGTTCCGCCATCAGGCGCGCCTGGTTGAACAGCGCCTCGCGCTGCGTTGGGTCAGCCGTCATCTGGGCCAGATGCACATACTTCTCGGCCAGAAACTGGGGGTATACCGCCTGCCGGGGCTGCAGGGCCATGGCCTGCTCGTAGAGGAGGAAGCTCTCCTGCCAGCGGCCGGCTGCGGCGTAGGTCTCGGCCGCGCCGAAGTAAACGTCGGCCTGCACCGGGCGCACGTTGGTCACAAGGACGATGGCCAAGACCACCGCCAGCAGCACTGGGTAGGCGAGACCCACCGGCCAGCGCCAGAATCCCATGGGCTCAAGCTCCGGGCCCGGCAGCGCTCGGGCCACCACCAGCGCACCGACCAGCAGCAGGCTGTAATATACCACCACCATGGTCAGGGCATCGCCGCCGAAGCCTAGCACCCCCGCCCAGGCGATCAGGTAGACAAAAAGGCCAATCAGCCCCAAGGTAGGGACAATCCAGCCGGTGCCGGCCGGCCGCCCCTCAGTCGTTTCCACCCCTCGAGCGGCGGTCAGCACCACCGAAGCAAAGAGCCAGGTGCCGGCCAACACCAGCACGGTCCCCACCTGGCTGCCGGGCATCTCGAAGATGTCCACCCGGATCAAGCTAAATCCCAGGGTAGCCACCAGCACGGCTGCCAGCCATCCGTAGGCGGCCAGTGGCCGGTCCCACCCCAGGGCGATCTGGAACTCCGCAGGCTCATCCTCTCCAGGCTCTAACTCCAGCAGGTCGTCCTCGTTCTGGGCCGGATCGGTAGCTGCCAGCACGTCTGCCCGGGCCAGCAACGCGGCGAACAGCCAGAAAAGAACCAGCGTCACCGACACCACCAGCCCGAAGCTGGCCTCGATGAGATGTCCGGCTAGGGCCGCGAGCAGGGCAGCAGGAGCCAGCCACCTCCAGTCGGGGTCTCCGAGCACTGTCCCGGCCGGCGAAAACGTCCGCCATAGGAGGTAAACGCCCAGCCCGGCCAGCCACCCGGCGGCTACGCCCACACCTGAGAAAGCCCACCCGGCGCCTATGAGGGGCGGGGCTACGGCGCCGACCAGCGTGCCGGCTCCCAGGAGCGCGGCCAGGCGCCGGCCAGAGCCCCGGGTGAGCCCCAGGTGGCGCAAGCTGGAGTAGACCAGGGTGCTGAGCAGGGCAAGGTAGGTCAGCAGCCCGAACAACCCCATGTTGATGAGCTGGTCGAAGACGAGGTTGTGGGCTCGGTCGGGGATGCGACTGGCGACCTCAAGGCGCGGTAACTCAGGCGGCACGGCCGGCATCAGTACAATCAGCCCCGAATCCGGACCGAACCCGACAAAGAGGCGCAGTGGGTTGGAGCGCACAAGCTCGACAACGCTCTGCCAGATGAGGATGCGCACCCTGGCCGTGCCGCTGGTGGGGTTCAGGATGCCTACCAGCCGGTCCAGGTACGGCCCGCGCCCCAGGGCAGCCAGAGGGCTGCCTGGCAGGCTGAAGGCGATCAGCAACCCGGCTAGGACGACGCTGCCGACGACGACCACCACGGCCAGGCGGCGCCAGCGCCGGGCGGCGACTACCACCAGAGCGAGAAAGATGCCACCAGCCATGAGACCCAACCACGGCCCTCGACTGCGTGTGAACAGCAGGGCCGCAAGCTGCACGATGAGGAGCAAGCCGTACCCGGCCACCAGGACGATGGGCGTATCCCGTGACCCCCGGCCTTCGCGCAAGGCGGCGTAGCTCTGGCCTAGCCTGGCGACCACCAGGGGAATGACCATGATCAAGTAGCCGCCCAGGAAGATGGGGTTGCCGATGGTGGAGAAAACCCGGGTCGGGTCATCGCCGTGCCACACGGGTGGGTCCAGGTTGTAGTGCTGCAACAGGGCGTAGAGGGTGACCGGCCAGCTCCCCAGCAGGATGGCCGTAACCAGGCGCTCGTGTTGGGCCCGGGTGCGCAGCCGGCTGTACGCCAGCATGAAGATGACCACAGGGGCCAGCGCCGTGTACGCCCCCTGGAGGCGCTGGTACGAGCCCCACAGGCTGATATCGGGCACTACCGACAGGACCGCAGCCACCAGGTAGGCTACAACCAGTAGCCAACTCAGAAACCAGATGGGCTCACGCGGGGGTCCGAGAGACAGGCGAATCTGCTGGGTGTCGCTGACCAGACCCCGCTCCAGCCGCCCCACCAGCCACGCCAGGACCATGAGCAGGGCGATGGAGCGGAGGACCGAAAACTTATTCGGCTCGAAGATGCGGAAGGTGTACGTGTCGAAGTAAACCGGGATGATCATCGCGGCCACAAGCCAACCGGCCTCGATGATCCGGTCGCAATAGGTGCCCAGTCTCGTGTTCATGGCGCGAATTATACTGCAACAGAACCGCCAGCGCAAACAGCCCACTCCCCCTTGGAAGGGGAGGCCGGGAGGGGGCAGGCGGTGTTCGAAAGCCAGGTCTCACCCTCCCCCCAACCCCCTCCCCCTTTTGGGCCTCGTTGTCAGAGGACGGAGGCGCGAATTTCCCAGCAGCCAGCCATTTGACCGCCCCGCTCGTGTTCGGTATACTTGTAGCCATGCTGCCAGCTTTGGTCTAGTCGGCGCCCCTCAGCGCCGACTAAGAGCCTATCCGGAAAACGCTAAAGCGGGGCGTCCTCGCCCCGCCCGACGGCGAGGACGCCGTCGGGTAGCTTGGTTTTTCGGATAGGCTCTAAGAGCGTCAGAGAACACCAAGCTACTCGCATGAGGGAAATATCAAACGTGACCATCTGCAACCCGGGTTCACCATTCAGGCATCATAGATTCTCCTCGTCCCTTGTTCCCCTCGCGTTCGCAATGCTCTTCGTGCTAACAGCTCCCCTGTGGGGCGCGGACGACAGTTTGCCGAACCTAAGCCAACCCCCGGCGAACAGGCCGGTCAGGCAGGAGGAGCAGCCGTCATCCCCGCTGACCGGCGGTTGGATAACCATCGCCAACGGCGACGACGTGCGCACTCTGACCCGGGAAGGCGACTTCATCTGGGCCGGCACATACGCCGGCGGCGCGGTGCGCTGGGATCCAGCCACCGGCACCTACATCCAATACCTCCGCCCACAGGTTCCCCTGGCGGGCAACCAGGTGCGCGACATCGCCGTGGACTCAGCCGGCAACCGCTGGTTCGCCACCAACCGTGGGTTGAGCCGCCAGGCGCCGGATGATACCTGGACCACCTTCCGGCTGGACAACACGTACCAACGCGGTGACCAAGTCTCGGTAGCGACCGCCGACGCGCCGGCCGGCGCCAACGAGGTGACTACCGATTTCCGCAACCCGGCCTACGCGGATCAGGCCTTCGTCGATGGGCTGGTGATGTTGGGCGACGATCCTACCCTGTACTATTACGAGGGAGCCTATCGGGACGCGGACAACGTGACCATCATCAAGGTCACCCCGCCCTTGAGCCACACAGTACCCAGCGGCACCACCATTCACACCGTCAAGCTGGGCTTGCCGTCAAACGACGTGACCGCCGTGGCGGTGGCACCCAGCGGAGAGGTGTGGGTAGGCACACGACAGATGGTGCGCCAAACATCGGCTTACAACGGCCAGGCATACTACGCCGGCGGTGTGGCCCGCTTCAACCCGGCTGACGGCACCTGGACGTCGTGGGGTGTCCCTCAAGGGCTATCCTCATACGATGTCACCGACATCGCCATAGATCCCACCAGCGGTGAAGTCTGGGTGACCACCATGAGCTACATGGTGTGGCGGCCGCCGGACCCGGAGGACCCTCTGGACACCGGCGCCTGGGTCCCGGAGGGCGGCGGCGTCAGCAGGTGGGATGGCACCCGTTGGATGGTCTACCAGCGCGATCCAGAGAATCCCTCATCCTACCCATCTCACAACACCGTGTTGGGCGTGGCCATTGACGGCGCGGGCCGCAAGTGGTTCACCACTTGGGGCGGTGGTCTCAATGTGCTCCAAGGGGCAAGCCAGTGGGACAAGTTCACCGCCTCCCCCGAGGGGTTGCCCAGCAATTACGTGCGCACCGTGGCCGTAGACTCACGGGATCAAGTGTGGTGCGCCGTGGCCACCAACTCGACCGGCCCTGGGGATGGCGTGGCCGTCCTGGACCACAACGGTACCATCTCCAACCTTGACGACGACCTCTGGACTCGCTACACCACCGATGATGGCCTGCCCGGGAACACCGTGGCCGCCATCCTCCCTGACCTCTCAGGGGTGGCGATGTGGTTCGGGGTCAGCGACCACAAAGGCAACGGCCACGGCGTCGCCCGGCTTGATCTGGAGACCGGCGACTGGACCACCTACGCCACGGCGCCCACCAACCTGGCCAGCAACCAGATTACCGCCATCGGCTTCGCCCCCGATGGGTCGGTGTGGTTCGGAACGGGCGACCTGACAAAGAGCGGGCGCGGCAAGGGGCTGAGCATCCTGCATCCGGACGGCACCTGGACCCGCGTGAGCACCAAGTTCCGGGGCAACCAGGTGACCACGGTGACCGAGGACACGCCTGCCGGGTCCACCTGGGTGCCGGCGGGGTTCGCCAGCCGGCAGGAGGCCAACGCCGCCCTGTCCACAGGGTACGTGATGTTCGGCGATGATCCCACCGTCTACACCTACGTGTCCTTCTCGGAGTCGCGCAGGGCCCTGCGCGTGCAGCCGAGTCTGGTGCGCGATGCGCCGGCCGGCACCCCGGTCTACGCAGTCGAGCTGGGGGTGGGGAGCGACAACATCAGCGACATCGCCTTCGACGCTCAGGGCCGGGCCTGGGTGGGCACGCGCCAGGACACCTGGGACCCCTATCTCTACACCTACCTGGACGGCGGCCTGAGCGTCCTGGAGGATGGCGTCTGGACCACGTACACCAGCGATAACTCCGGCTTGGTGAGCAGCAGCGTGTCGGCAGTGGCGGCAGAGCCCCCAAGCTGCGGTGGTAAGATATGGGTGGGCACAGGCAGTCTGCGTGACTTCTCCGGTTTCGGCCTGTGCAGTTTCGATCCCGCCACCAACCAATGGGACTGCATCACCGATTCCCGCATCCCGTCCCACCTCATCACCGACATCAGCGTGGACCCCTCCACGTGTAACGTCTGGTTGGCCACAGCCCCGTACTGGCCGCAGGGCGCGGGGAGCCGGGCTGGTGGCGGCGTGGGACGCTACGACGGCTCCACGTGGACCAAGTGGCGCAATGGCGATGCCGGCCTGGTCTCCACCGAGAACGACTTCCGCTCCATAGTCGCCGTACCCGATGGGAGCGGCACCGCCTGGGTAGGGACGTGGAGCTACGACGACTGCGTGCCCTGCGACTGGCCCTACATGACGGCTACCGTTCACTTCTTCAATGGCTCTGCATGGCAGCCGGTGTACTTCCCGTCGGATGGCTGGATCACCTCGCTCACCCTGGACGGAGATGGCCGGCTGTGGGCCGGAGCATCGCGGGGGCGCGTGGATTGGCTGCCCTGGGGCTGGGAGGAAGCAGACCTGGGGCAGGCCGGCGTACACCTCTTCGACGGGAAAAGCTGGACCCTGCTCAGCCCGGATAATTCTGCGTTGCCGACAGTCAACATCCAGGTGCTGGCAACAGACCAACACGGGAGCGTCTGGGTGGGGACCACGCAGGAAGGTGTGGTGCGCTACAGCCCACCGCCGGCCGCGCCGACTGACCTCACCTGTACGCCGCTGTCCTCAACGGAGATCGAGCTGGTATGGGCGGACAACTCGCCGGACGAGACGGATTTCCGGGTTGAACGCTCGCCGGACGGGGAGAGGGGCTGGCACCAGGTGGGTGTAGTGCTCGCCAACACCACCGCGTACACCGACACCAACCTGGCGCCGGGCACCACTTACTACTACCGGGTGTACGCCCATCGCTCCACCGACGGCGCCCAATCCCACTACAGCAACATCGCCCAGTGCACCACCCTGCCGGCTGCCACCGACACCCCCACGGTCACACCCACGGCGACCGCCACCAGCACGCCAACTCACACCCCAACACCCACCGAGACCCCCACCGCCACACCGACGGTCACGGCATCGCCCACGTCAACCCCAACCACCACCTACACGCCGACTGCCAGCCCTACGGCCACCGAGGGGCCTTCTCCTACCTTCACCCCGAGCCCCACGAACTCCCCTACGGTCACACCCACGCCGTCCATCACGCCCACCTCGACCGAGACACCGTGGATCTCGCCCACGCCCTCGATGACCGCCACCACGACGCCTTCACCCACCAGCACCCCGTCGCCTACGCGGACGCCCAGCGCTACACTGACGGCCACCTTAACACCGCAGGTGGACACCCCAACACCCGCGCCCACGCCTCTCCGGCGACGGCATCACCTGTATCTGGCCCTCATCAAACACGCCCCTTGGGGACGCCCGCCCAGGCCCACGCCTACGCTGACCTTCACGCCCAGCCTGACGCCGACCGTCACCCCGACCCCGACGCCCACAAGGACGCCGAACGTCACCCCGACCCCAACCCACACGGCTACCGTCACCCTCACACCCACGGCCAGTCACACCGCAACCGCGACACCCACTTGGACCAGCACCCCGTCTCCAACCCACACCCCGACCACTACACCCTCGGCGACGTCCACCGTCAGCCCCACCGCCACCCAACCACCCACCAGCTCGCCGACGGCCAGCCCCAGCCCCACGGAAACGCCCCCGGGTCCCACCGCAACCTACACGCCCAGCCCCACCCCGACGGTGACCGGCAGCGCCACGCCATCGCCGTCCCCAACGTACACGGCCACGGCTAGCCTCACGCCCACCGTGACCGCTACGCCCACACCGACCTTCACCATCACACCCAGCCCTACGGCAACCAAAGCACCTCTGGGCACGTGGGAGATCGAGCACGTGGGATTCGAAACCCTACGTGACGTCTTTTTCACCGATGCCACCCACGGCTGGGCGGTCGGGGACGAAGGTACCATCCTCTTCTACGACGGCAACTCGTGGAGCTCGCAGGACTCCCCCACCGACCAGCAACTGAACGCCGTCTTCATGACTTCACCCACGCAGGGCTGGGTGGTGGGTGAGGCCGGTACCGTGCTGCAATACAGGAACCGCCGCTGGACCGTCTGGGATCGGGACGTCATTTGGGCCGAGTCCCTAGCCGGCATCCACATGATCTCGGCCGATGAAGGCTGGATGATCAGCCGGCAGAGCAAGTTCTACCACTACACCAATGGTCACTGGCAGCGGGACACGGATCCGCCGGACACGGCTGTCGGGCTCAACGCCCTATCACTCACGCCGGACGGCACGTACGGCTGGGCTGTGGGCATGGACGGCGTGCAAACCCGCTATCGGGGCTATTGGGAGCTGTCGGGCGATGCTGTGTATCACATGTACGATGTTCACCTGATTGCTGACGACGTGGGCTGGGCTGTGGGACAACATCCTGGCCTGCGCTATCTCTCCTCCGAAGGATGCACGCCGCCGGGCTTCACCTGCTGGAAGGACTACATGGGGGCGCCTCACAGCGGCATCGCCCTCTACGGGGTCTACGTGGTCGCCGCCGACGATGCCTGGGCCGTCGGCCAGCACGGAGCCATCTACCACTGGGACGGTGAAACATGGACGACGGTTATCGCCCCTAACCCGCAGAAGGATGACCTGTACGCTGTTTTCATGGTGTCAGCGTACGAGGGCTGGGCCGTGGGGGAGAACGGTGTGATCGCGCACTACACCGTTCCACCGCCACCCCCCACCAGCACGCCGACGGTGAGCCCCACGGTCACCGCAACAGGGAGCCCCACCGCCACGCCGACAACGACGGCGTCGCCGGCCATCTCGGTCACCCCCACACCCAGCCTGACTCAGACGCCATCGGGCAGCGCCACGTCTGAGCCTCAAGGCTCGTGGACGCTCGAGCGCACGGAAGGGGCGGACCTCCTGGGACTGCACTTCCTGGACCCGACCGAGGGCTGGGTGGTGGGGCGCGGTGGGTTGATCCTCCACTATGATGCCGGCGTCTGGGAGACGCAGATCAGCCCGGTGACCAGCGACCTGCATGGCGTCTACATGGTTTCACCCAACGTCGGCTGGACGGTAGGTGAGAACACGGCCTTCTTGAGGTATCTCAACGGCCGCTGGACCGTCTACGAAGACGATTTCATCCCTGCCGACGATTACGTCGCCATCGGCATGACGAACAACGGGAAGGGCTGGGCGATCGGCAGGAGCGGCAATATCCTCCGCTACTCCAATGGCCACTGGGCACGCGATCTGGAGGCGCCGGACCTGGACGAGACGACGGTGCTCAACTCCCTCTTCTTCTCTGAGGGTGGGGAGATTGGATGGGTGGTGGGAAATCAGGGGCGTCTCTTGCAACGCATCGGTGACAGCACCTGGCAAGCACTGGGGGTGATAGTGTTCGAGAACCACTACGACGGCGACGTGGTGCCCGATGCAGCCAATCCGATAGCCCCATGGCTTGGATGGATAGTGGGCGAATACGCCGGGAGCAATGCCAGTGGCGTGCTGCGCTACCCCAGCAACGACTGCGGTGCGCGCTTTAGACCGTGCTGGGTGAGCATAGCTGACCCGCCGCCTGTGGACCTGTACGCTGTAGACCTGGTGTCGCCCATTGAAGGTTGGGCGGTGGGCGAGAACGGAGCCCTGGCCTACTGGAACGGCCTCTCGTGGACCGTGCTCCAGACGTCTCCCACTAACCAGACGCTGCGCGACGTGCAGATGCTGTCCTCGACGGAGGGGTGGGCCGTAGGCGATGGCGGCACGATTCTGCACTACGTGACAGATGGCGGCGCCGGCTCGCCGCTGGAACGCCTGACACGGCTCCTCTTGCACCTGGCAAGGCGTATTTTCAAGCCGTGACCACCACCTTGCCGGCGAGAGGCGGGCGGCATCATGGGGTAAGCTTCAGAAGCGGAGCGAGGTGCTTCCTCCAAGGGCAAAAGCATCACAGAGGTCCAAATGCGCGATCGCACTACACTCACGCTGGCAGGGGTGGCCCTAGTTCTGGTAGCTGTGGCTGCCCGGCAGGGCGGACCAGAACTGGTGGTGGCCGGGCTCCTGCGGGGAGCGCAGACCTTGGTCAGGGTTATCCCACTGCTGATAGCGGCGTTCCTCATCGCCGGCCTCACCCAGGCGCTGATCACCCGGGACGTGGTCTCGCGTTGGCTGGGGGCCGCCAGTGGCTGGCGCGGGATCATGCTGGCGTGCGTGGGCGGCGCCCTCATGCCTGGCGGCCCCTACGTGTACTACCCGGTCGCCGGAGCGCTGCTCCACGCCGGCGCCGGCCTGGGCGTGCTGGTGGCTTTCGTCACCGCTAAGAACCTGTGGAGCGTGTCCCGGCTGCCGATGGAGGTGGCCCTCCTCGGGCCGTATCTCACCCTAGTGCGCTTCGTCGCCACCCTGATCCTACCCCCACTGCTGGGCTTCCTGGCTGAGGCCCTGTTCGGCCGCTACCTGGAACGCATCCGGGAGGCTGCTGCCTCATGAGCACGGCAACCATCTCGTTGACCGTATTGGCAGGTGTGCTGTTGAGCTACGCCTGGCGTCGTGGTGATGGCAGCCACCGGCGGGGCGTGGCGTTGGGCGTGGATACCTTCCGCCGGACCCTGCCGCTACTCCTGGTCGCCTTTGTCATCGTGGGCTACGTGGATGTGCTGGCGCCCCAGCGTCTGGTGGAAGCGTGGATCGGGCCGGAGTCCGGACTGCGCGGTCTGATCCTCGCCGAAGGGGCAGGCATGCTCCTGCCCGGCGGACCCTACGTCGTCTTCCCCCTCATCGCCACTCTGTACCGGGCGGGCGCCGGCCTCGGCCCGGCCGTCACCCTGGTCACCGCCTGGGCCACCCAGTCCCTGCTGACCATCACTTTCGAGCTGCCGTTCATGGGTTGGCGCTTCTCCGCCGTGCGCTGGGGGTTGGGCCTGGCGTTCCCGTTCCTGGCCGGCTTGATGGCGCAATTAGTGCTGGGGCGTGAGGTTAGCGGCTGACTTGCTTTGACGCCGGGTGCGCTTCCCCGCTCACCTCTGCCGTCGCCAGACCTGCCGCGCTTGAGCGCTTCTCTGACCCCCCGGCAAGGGCCTACATCACCTCGGCTACGTCATTTGACAGGCAGTTACCCAGGGGCTTATAATTTGCCTTGCTAATAATTGGCCAAGCTAATTGTATTGCGGAGCAACAGATGCTGTCCGATGAAGAGCTGGCACGGCGCGTGTTGGAGGTCATCCCCCTGGTGATGCGGGCAGTGGGGGCACAGATGCGCCGCAGCGTGGCCGGTTTGGGCGTGCCTCACTACCGGCTGCTGGGGCTGCTATGCCAGGGGCCTCGCACGGTAAGCGAGTTGGCGGCTTGCCAGGCCGTCGCCCTGCCCACGATGTCTCGCAGCGTCTCGGCGCTGGTTGAACGTGGGTGGGCCAGCCGGTCCACGGACGCCCGGGATCGCCGCCGGGTGGTCATCTCGGCGACGGAGGAGGGGCGAGCAGTGTTCGCTGACCTGCACGCCCACGCTCAAGCCGAGGTGGCTCGCCGGCTAGCATCTCTTTCGCCCGATGAGCGCGAGCAACTCCGAGCCGGGCTGGAAGTGCTGCACGCCATCTTTGCTCGCGAGGTCGAGACGCCACACGCCTGTGCTGAGGAAGCTCAAGATAACGGAGGTACGAGTTGAAAGCCATCGAAGCTCACGAGCTGGTGCGCAAGTTCGGGGACCTGGTGGCCGTGAATCAGGTCTCATTTGAGGTGGAAGAGGGGGAAATCTTTGGTTTCCTAGGTCCCAATGGTGCCGGCAAGACCACTACCATCAACATGCTGTGCACCCTGCTGCGACCTACAGCCGGCACGGCCCTCGTCAACGGCCACGACATCACCCGCCAGCCGGACGCGGTCCGCCAGTCCATCGGCTTGGTGTTCCAGGAACCCAGCTTGGACGACAAGCTGACGGCGATGGAAAACCTGCGGTTTCACGCCATGCTGTACGACGTGCCGCGAGAGGCCTTCGAGCGCCGCGCCAGGCAGGTGCTGGAGTTGGTGGAGCTGAGCGACCGGGCCCACAGCCTGGTGAGAACCTTCTCTGGCGGGATGAAGCGCCGGCTGGAGATTGCCCGTGGCCTCCTGCACAGCCCCAAGGTTCTCTTCCTGGACGAGCCGACGTTGGGGCTGGACCCTCAGACCCGCCGGCACATCTGGGAGTACGTACTGGATTTGCGAGCACGGGAAGGGGTCACCATTTTCCTTACCACCCACTACATGGATGAGGCCGAGCACGCCGATCGCATCGCCATCATTGACTACGGCAAGATCGTGGCTCTGGATACACCGGAGGCGCTGAAGGGGCTGGTGGGTGGCGATGTGGTCCGGTTGCGGACAACTGACGACACTGCGGCCGCGACCCGCTTGCAGGAGCGCTTTGGTATCGAGGTGCGGCATGATGGCCGTGCTCTCATCCTGGAGGTGCCTAACGGGGATCAGGCCATACCACAGATGATCCAGGTGCTCACTAACGGCACCGGCCCCAGCATTGAGGTCCTGAGCATCAACATGCGCCGGCCCACGCTGGACGACGTGTTCATCAAGCTCACCGGTCACGCCATTCGCGATGAGGAAGCAGATGCCACGGACCGGATGCGCCAGCACGTTCGCGCCCGGCGTGGGATGCGGGGCAGATAGGAGAGGGTATCGTGGAACGACTGCGTCGTGACCTGAAAGCGGTGTATACCATCTGGTACCGTGATGTGCTGCGCTTCGTGCGAGATCGCGCGCGGATTGTAGCGTCCCTGGGACAGCCGCTGCTGTTCCTATTCGTCTTCGGGGCGGGCCTCTCGCCGGCCATGTCCGGCCTGGCCGAGGGCCAGCTCGACTTCACCCCCTTCCTGTTTCCCGGGATCATCGCCATGGCGGTGCTATTCACCGGCATCTTCTCGGCTGTGTCCATCGTGTGGGATCGGGAGTTTGGCTTCCTCAAAGAAGTGATGGTCGCTCCTGTCTCACGCACGGCGGTCGCGCTGGGGAAGGTGGCCGGGGGCAGCACCGTGGCCATGTTTCAGGGCATCGTGATCGTGCTGCTGGCGCCCTTCATCGGGGTGCGGCTGTCTGTGGAGCAACTGGTTGTGCTCATAGCCCTCATGTGGCTGACGGCGGCCGCCATGACCTCCCTGGGCGTGCTGATTGCCTCGCGGATGCGCTCCATGGAGGGGTTCCATGTGGTGATCAACTTCCTGCTCATGCCCATGTTCTTCCTGTCCGGGGCCTTCTTCCCACTGCGTGGGGTACCACTATGGATGGAATGGCTGGCCAGGATTGACCCTATGACCTACGGCGTAGACCCCATTCGCCAGGTAGTTCTCAGCGGCAGCGTGCCGGCCCGGGTGCTGGAGATGATCCGGCTGCATCCCATTGCCACCGACGTGGCCATCTTGTTTGCTTTCTGGCTGATCATGCTGGTGCCGGCCGTGTGGAGCTTCAGCCGGACGGAGTAAGGTAGCCCGGGGTCAGCGCCGCTCGAACAGGTACCAGTATGACGGGCTCCCCCGCTCTTCACCTCCCCGAATCCAACGCATGTGGAAGTCGTCGCCCAGGAGAGCCTGAGTTTCTTCTGGCGTCAGTCCCATGGGACGCCCACGCATTTCCCGCGGCCCCCAGGCGTAGAGCAGGTAGAGCCCACCGCCACGCAACACCCGGCGCAGCATTGCGGCGTAAGCCGGGCGGTCGGAGGCCGGCAGGCTGTGCAGACAGCCGATGTCCAGGAGGAAGTCAAAGGGCTCGCCCAATGGCGGGCCCTCTGGCGTACCCAGTTTGAGGACGTCTGCCACGTAGAAGGTTGCCGGCACTCCTGCTCCCTCGGCTTTGCGCCGGGCCTGCCGGATGGCCAGCTCGGCCACGTCCACCCCCACGGCTTCGAAGCCGTGCCGGGCCAGGTAGACGACGTTGGTGCCGGTCCCACAGCCGATGTCCAGGGCCCGGCCGGGCGGGATGTTCCTGCCTTCAATCAACTCCACCACCTCCGGCGGCGTGATGCCCGTGTCCCAGGGTGGCTTGCCCAAGAGATACTGCAAGTTCCAGAAGAGTTTCCTCATTCGCCAAGGGCCTCGTCCAGAAACCGGCTCAACTGCTCGTAGGGCAGCGGGCCCTGCACCCGGCGGCCGTTGATGTCGAAGGTGGGGCGGAGGCGCACCCTCTGCTGCCGGCGGGTCTCGTCATCGGCCCGCACCTTCTGCGCATAACGGCCCTCGGCCATACAGGCCTGAAAGCTATCCAGGTTTAACCCCGGCACCTCCCCGGCCAGCTCCACGGCCGTCTGACGCGGGTTGCGCCACATCTGGTCCTGCTTCTCGTAGAGCACGGCGTGCATTTCCCAGAACAGCCCCTGCTCCCCGGCGCACTCGGCAGCTTCGGATGCGGCCTGTGAGTTGTCACCGTGATCCAGGATGTGCCAGAAAACCAGTTTCACCTTGCCGGTCTTGACATACTTCTCGATGATCTGGGGTTCGGTGCCTAGCACGTAGGCACGGCAGGCACTTCACATGAAGTCCGAAAAGTCAATCATGGTCACCGGCGCATCCGGCGCTCCCCAGAAGTGATGGCCGTCGTCGGTGAGGCCGGTGGCGACAACGGCGCTGACCGCGCTCGCCGTCGGCCCCAGCAGCGTTGACGTGGGGCCAGGCCGGGTAGCGGTTGGCATCGCCGGTGATCGTGACGCCACAGCGGGTGGCACCGTTATCACAGCTGGTGGGGGTTGCGTGGACACGGCAACCCGCGTGGGCGGGGCTTGCGCCGGTGCCGTGACCTCGGCAGGTGCTGGCTGCCCACCACAGCTCGTGGCAAGCAGGACGCCAAGGGTGAGGACCGCGATAGCGGTGCTCTTTTGCAACATCACAACTCTCCTCGCGGCGATGTGACCGTTGAGGTATGCCAGGTGCAGACAACGCCAGGCTGGGCGCAGGACGCTCTGGGCCTTCCTCGGGACCTTGACAGTCACGACCCAGTCTGCATCCGCAGGAATGAATTGTGCCCGAGATCGGCGCTGTGGTCAAGGGTGCCTTACCCGACGATCACCCACAAGTGACGCTTAGTGCCTATCCGGAAACCGCTCAGGAGGGGCGTCCGCGTCCCTGCGAGCCCTGTGCCAGGGACTGGCGCCCACAGGCTCGCCCCGGGGTGCGCGACGGCATTGCCGTCGCCCGAGGACGCCGTCGGATAGCGGGGTTTGCGGATAGGTTCTCAACCGGCAGATGCGCGCGGCCGAGGTGAAGCTGGACTGAGTGACCGCGTTGGGGTATCATTCAAGCCGGCGCCAGGGTGTACTGGCTGCCAGTCGTGGCCTCGTGGATGCTGATGAAGGAGAGGTTGACGTGCTCAAGAGCGTCAGGGCGTCGGTCGTGGGTGGTCTGGCTCTCATAAGCCTGACCGTCGGGCTCGAGCTTCGCAGCGTGGCCCTCACCCCCGGTCCAGCCGGTCACACCCCCCAGGCTGCGAGAGACGCCTTCCCTCATCCGCTTCTCAGGCTTGACCTTTACAACCTGCAGCCGGACTTTGACTCCACCAACCACGCCGCCATCGCTGACTTCAACGGCGACGGGCACCCCGACATCTTCTTCGCCAGCCACACCCAGCCCCTCAAGTTGCACATCAACGCCGGCCACGATACGGGCGGTGATGGCTACCTCAACTTCATCCCCATCAACGCTTTCCCGGCGGAGCCCCTCTGCTCCCTGGGTGCAGTGGTCCACGACCTGAGCGGCGACGGTTATCCCGACATCTACACCGGCACCGACGGCCAGAACCGGCTGTACATCAACCACGCGCGGGCGCTGGGAGGCGGGGCGACTTGCCGTGTCCTGCCGGCCTACCGGGCTGACCTGGACTGCGATGGGGACGTGGACGTGGCGGACATCCTCATCGTGGCCGGCGCCTGGCCGGAGGCCCGCGGCACGGCCGGCTATCGCCAATACTACGACCTGGATCATGATGGGCGGGTCAGCGTGATGGACGTCATGTGCGTGGCATCGTCCTGGAGCGAGACGTTCGACGCCGGGCCACACTTCCCCCTGGACTACGACCCCTATCGGCCCGGGCAGGCGCCGGGCGGCCCCAGGCCGTCGCCGGCCGAGATTGGCGAGGACATGGCGACCATGTCACAGGAGACGAGGCTCATTCGCTCCTACGGCGCCTGCGACGATCTGGCGGGGATCCCGGCCATCGCGGAGGCGCACGGCATCCACGTCTACCAGGGTGTGTCACTGAGCGCGACACCCACGGCGAACGAACAGGGGATGTCGTGCTTCGCCGGGTTGGTAAGAGAGGAGCAAAACGTTGTAGCCGGCGTCATCGGGGGTGAGACGCTGCGGCGGGGCGAGCTATCAGAGTGGAACCTGGTGTGGTACCTGAACTGGGCAAAGAGGCTGGGGAACGTTGCCGTCACAACCGGCGAATCGCGGGGTGTATGGTGCAACGAGGCGCCCGTGAAACCGCGCTGCCAGGGCCGGAGACTCCTGGGCGAGGCCGTTGACTTCATCCTCGCCCACAGCCATCCCTATTGGGAGGGCGTGCCCATCGAGCACGCCGCCGCCCACGTGGTAGCCACTTACCTCACGTTGCGGGCCACCTATCCGCACCGGCTGGTCGTGATCGGCGAGACGGGCTGGCCCACCTGCGGCGACCCTTACGGCAACGCCGTGCCCGGCCTGGAGAACCAGCGCCGGTTCATCGAGGAGCTGTGGCGCTGGTCCAACCTGTATGCCATCCCGGTGCTGTACTTCGAGGCCTTTGATGAGGAGTGGAAGGTGGCGGACGAGGGGCCGGTGGGCGGCTGCTGGGACATGTACTATGCCATCAGTAGTTGAGAAATCCTTGCTCCCGGGTGGCGTCCCCTCGCAAGCGCACGGGCTAGGGCGATTGGTGACCCATCTGCTCGCAAGCATCGTGTCCGACAACTGCTTCAATTCGTGGAACGGTACTTGGCAAGACTCGAGCGAGCAGATGGGTCAGGTGACCCATCTGCTCGCAAGCATCGTGTCCGACAACTGCTTCAATGAGGTCATTTGGTGCTGACGTGTGCTTGCACAGGGGCATCATCGTGCCGCGAAGGACTACCTGCAGACTTCGGAAGCCTCGAAAGTCAAAGCACTGAAAAGCCTGGACCAGACTGCGGGCTGGTTGACAAAATGACTAGGGTATGGTAGTATTGACACAGGCAGCGACGCGCCGGTCCGTTCGCTCGCCTTTGCGCCCGCAGACGCATGGGGGAACGGCCTGGGAAGGCAGGTGGCAACTGTGACCTCGAAAGCGTACTTGGTGGCCCTTGCTGCCCTGCTGGTTTTCGCGGCGGCATTGGTTGCCCTGACAACAGCGATCCCCCCTCATGCGGATGCTACTGGTGACCCTCTCGGGGGCACTCCTCCCGCGCCCAGCGTCGGGAAGGTCATCGGTGGGGCTGCAAGCATGGCTCCTCCCCCTCCGGCAGTATACTCCGGCCAGGTGACCTGGTATGGCGGTGCACCTCCCCCTGGTGCCATCGTCTCCGCCTGGGTCCAAGGTGTGGCCACGCCTTTCACCACCGCCGTCATCTCCGGCACGCCAGCCACATACACCATGAGCATCCCTGCAGATGACCCCGACACCCCCGGGATCAAAGAAGGTGGCGTCCTCAGCGACACCATCAGGTTCAAAGTCAATGGCGTGACCGCCAATGACGATGACACCCTGTGGAGCAGTGGCGAGCACGCACTGAACTTGATAGTCTCACATGCTGACCTATGCGTACTCGTCTTCGACGATCAGAACGCTAACACCGTGCGGGACATTGATGAGCCTCTCCTACCAGGCGCGCTGATCACGGTGACCAGGGTAATGTCTCCCCCGTTGGAGCTTTCATACGAGACAGACGGCACCGAGCCCTATTGTTTCGTGCGGCTATCAGCGGGCGACTATCGCGTGGAGGAACAGGATCCGCCGGGATATGTCTCCACAACGGGGAACATCGAGGGGCGAACGCTGATCACGGGCACGCATCTGGTGGAATTCGGCGACCGGCTGCCTGTGGACACCCCCACGCCGACGGCCACATCCACCAGCACCCCCAGCGCCACGCCTACCGTCACCCCCACCCCGACCTCGACCGGCACTCCCACCCACACCCCCACGATCACCCCCACACCGACGCCCACCTCCACGCCGTCGCCAACGGCGACGGGCACTCCAACGCCCACGGCCACCAGCAGCCCGTCACCCACGGTCACTCGGACGGCCACACCCACGAGAACGCCATCCGCCACCCCCGTGCCTGCCTGGGTGCACATCGTTCCGGAAACGTCAACCATCCAGGTGGGCGACACCACCCAGGTTGAGATGCGCATCGAGGACGTGACCAACCTGTACAGCGTAGTGGTCAACATCAGCTTCGATCCCAGCGTGGTCGAGGTGGTGGATGCCAACCCGGCCCTCGACGGGGTACAGGTGGAGCCCGGCACCTTCCCGGACCCCGGCCAGGGGCTATGGGTCAATCAGGTCTACACTGATACGGGCATCATCGAGTACGGCGTCCAGCTACAGGCCCCCGCCTCGCCGGTCAGCGGGAGCGGCGTCCTGTGCCGGATCACCTTCCGGGGGCTGGCTCTGGGGAGCAGCGCGCTGACCTTTGACAGCGCGGTCCTGGCTGACGACGTGGGCGCCGGCGTCCCGGTGACCACCACCGGTGCCACCATCAACGTCCAGCCACCCACTCCCACCCCGACCATCACCCTAACGCCGACGGAAACGCCGACCCCTACCACGACCCCCGTCATCACCCAGGTGACGCTGAACCCATCGGCGGCGACCATAGGTGTGGGAGAGCTCATCACGCTGGCTGTCGAGATTCACGACGTGGAGGACCTGTACGGCGCCGAGATGCGGCTGGTGTTTGATCCGGCTGTGGTGAACGTTGTGGATGCGAACCCCGGACAGGCAGGCGTGCAGATTACGCCGGGTGACTTCCCCGACCCGGCCCAAGGCTTCGTCGCCCAGAACCAGGCTGACAACAGCCTGGGTGACGCGCGGTATGCGGTGGGGCTGATCTGGCCGGCGCCTCCGGCCTCCGGCAGCGGCACCCTGGCCCTCATCACCTTCCAGGCCGTGGCCCCGGGTTCCACCGACCTGGACTTCGCCAACGTGCTCCTCTCCGACACCTCGGTCAACCCTATCTCGGTCATCGCCAGCGGCGGCACACTGACGGTGGTGGAGGCCACGCCTACACCCACGAGCAGCGCTACTCCGACGCCTACCACCGGCACGCCCACCCTGACCCCGACCCCATCCACGCCCAGCATAACCCCTTCACCCACACCCACGTTCACACCGACGCCGATTGTGGGGCCTACAAGCACCCGCACGCCTACAGCCACGCCGGCACCCGGATTCACCCAGGTACGCGTCGTGCCGACCGAGAGCGATGTCCGGGTGGGTGATACCATCACGCTGGAGCTATGGATCGAGGACGTGAGCAATCTTTACGGCGTAGACGTGGAGGTGCTCTTCGACCCGGCAGTGCTCAACGTGGTGGATAGCATCCCCAGCCAGCCGGGAGTGCAGATCGAGCCGGGCACCTTCCCCAACCCGGCCTTGGGCTTCCTGGCGGCCAACAACGCCGACAACACCGCCGGCCGGGTGCGCTACGCCGTCAGCCTGCTGCGCCCGGCCGGTCCGGTCTCCGGCAGCGGCGTCCTGGCACGCATCACCTTCCGAGGAGTTGGCCCCGGTACCAGCCTCATCCAGTTCGCCCGCGCCCAGCTCTCGGATGTGGATGTCAATCCCATTGACGCCAGCCTGGTGGAGGGCGTGGTGTTCGCCTGGGTTAACACCCCGACGCCCACACGCACCCTGGAGCCGCACCACGTGAAGCTTTACCTGCCCTTGCTGGCCCGGGACAGCTACGTCATCCCGCCGTATGGTCAGGTCGTACCGGGGGCCCAGACCGTGGTCGTCGGCGATACGACCTCCATCGAGGTGTGGCTGAAGAACGTGGAGAACCTCTACAGCGCCGAGGTGTGGCTGCGATTCGACCCGTCACTGCTGGAGGTGGTGGATGCGGACCCGCTGACGCCCGGGGTGCAAATCGTGACTGGCGAGTTTCCCGATCCTGACCAGGGCTTCCTGGCCGCCAACGAAGCCAACAACACCGATGGGACCGTCCGCTACGCCGTGATCCTCATCCCACCGGCGTCGCCAGTCAACGGCGCCGGCGTCCTGGCACGCGTGAACTTCGAGGCGCTGGCCATCGGCACCAGCCCCATCACCGTGGAGCGCGTGCTCCTAGCCGATGGCGATGGGGTGAACATCCCGGCCAACGCTGTCGGCGGTCGCATCCAGGTGTCGCCGCCGCCCACGCCCACACCTACGCCTACCCGCACGCCATCGCCGACCGTGACGCCGACGGTGACGCATACTCCGACCGCCACCCGCACGCCCACAGTCACTCAGACGCCGACGGTCACCCTGACGCCCACGATGACCCGCACCCCCACGGTGACGCGGACGCCGACGGTCACGCAAACGCCCACCATCACGCCCACGCCCAGCATCACCCCCACGCCGACCATCATGCTGACGCCAGGCCCGGTGTGCGAGGAGTTGGTGATCAACGGCGGCTTCGAGTCTCAGGTGGCCGGCGAGTGGATCTTCGGCGAGACGCCGCGTAGAGGGTATCGCACCGACGAGCGAGCTCACACCGGGAGCTGGTCGGCCCTGCTGGGCATCAAGCCACCCACCGCGGACACCTTCAGCTACTCGTCAGTACGCCAGGCGGTGGACATCCCGGCCGATGCTCAAAGTGCCCAACTGTCCTTCTGGTACTGGCCGGCCAGCGAAGACCAGTGGCCCTACGACAAGCAGCAGGCCCTGCTCTACCTGGGCGACTTTGGCGACCGCCGGCTGGCAGCCGTCATCATGAACACGAACTCCAACGCCCGTGAATGGAGGCAGGTGATCTTCGACCTGCTGCCGTACGAGGGCCAGACCGTGCACCTGTACTTCAACGTCCTCAACGACGGCCTGTACAACCTGCGAACGTGGATGTTCCTGGACGATGTCTCGGTGACCGTGTGCCGCTAGCACTGGGTGTGGAATCTGGATGCCGGACGCAGGCAGTGGATTTACGCAGCACGAAGTACGCAGTACCCAGTACACCCGTCTATCCCTCCGTGCCCAGGCTCGGCGCGAAGGACGGGCGATGCGACACGCCCGACGCTGGCGATGGGCCATCCTGGCAGTGTTGCTCCTTGGGCTGGCCAACATCGGACCTGAGCGGCTCTCCGCGGCCGTCACCCTGAGCTGGTTCAAAGCCACCCCGCAGGAGGACCACATCCTGATCGAGTGGGAAACGGCCACGGAGATCAACACCCTGGGCTTCTACATCCAGCGCGCCACAGGTGCCAACGGCCCCTTCACCGAGGCCAGCCGCATCAACCCGGTCTTGATTCCGGCCGAGTCCCTCGAGGATGGGGACTTCCTGCAGCCACATCAGTACGAGTATCGAGATGTGACAGCCATGCCGGGCGTCACCTACTACTACGTGCTGGAGGAGATTGACACCTCGGGCTCATCCCACCTGTACACCGAGTTCAAGGACCGGGCCAGCTTCGGGACGCCGCCTCCGACTGCGACGATGACGCCGTCGCCCACGCCCACCCGGGTGGTCACCGCCACACCTAGCCGCACGCCCAGGCCAACCTCAACCCCCACCCGGACCTCGCCATCACCCGCGCTGCCCTCGCCCACGCACACCCTGGTGACCCTGGGGGGTCCGACCGTCACCCAACCACCCCCGCCTCCCACGGACACCCGCCCGGCGCCGACGCGCGCTCCCGCCACCGTGCAACCCACAGCCACGTCCCGGCCCCCAGCACCCACCTCCACCCGGCCCAAGCCTACCCTGCCGCCCATGCGCCGGCCGGCGGCTACCAGCACGCCAGCTCCCACCCGGGTGACCGCTGCGACCATAGCTCCGGCGCCCCCATCCCCGACCGGGCTGCAGCCCGTGTCCACGGCTGCGCAGGCCGCCACGGTCCTCACGCCGCCCGCGCAAACCGCCGCTGCGACTCTCGTGCCGACGCAAGCTGCACCTGGCACCTTCCGGCCAACGCCACAAGCCACTGCCCCACAGCCGGAGATCCTCACACCCCAGGCCACCCTGCAAGCCCCAGGGATGCAAGCCCTCTCGGTGGCCTGGAGGCTGGGTGGCGCGCTGCTGGTGGGGATACTAGGCCTGGCGTTAGTCCGGCTGCTGAGGCCCACCGGGTAGGGAGGATCGGCCCGTGTCCCCGCATCGAGCCCTGGTGCTGTGGCTGTGCGCACTGCTCCTCGCCGCCTGCCGGCCTACCCCGCCCCAGGCGACCACAGACACCCTCAAGCTGCTGGTGACGGACGACGGCCTGTACCGGCTGACCGGCGCCGAGTTGGAGCAGGCCGGCCTGCCTTCGTCGCTCATCAGCCCGGAGAGCCTGAGGCTCACCCACCAAGACCGTGATGTGCCCCTGCTGGTGCAGGGACGCGGGCGCGACGCGGTGGTCGAGTTCTACGGCGTGGCAGCCGACACGCGCTACACCGGCACCAACGTCTACTGGCTGCGAGCCGGCCACCGGCCCGGCATAGCCCTCGCCAAACGTTCGGTGACGGCACCTACCGGCTGGGCGGAGAGCGTCGTCTGGACCACCCTGCGCCGTGAGGAAAACCGGCAGTACTGGGCCAAGACCTCCAACGTGGAGGCGCGCTGGTACTGGCAGACCCTGACCGCGCCCGTGACGGTCACCCTGGCCTTCACCCTGCCCCATCGTGCTCCGGGTCCCGCCGAACTGCGCGCCGCGTTCCTGGGCGGCACCCGGGGACCGATGAGTCCCAACCACCGCGTGGTGGCCCTGGTGAACGGTCAGGAGGTCGGCCAGGCTGCGTGGGACGGCCAGACCCGCCACGTGTTGGTAGCCCAGGTCCCAGAGTCGGCCCTGCGTGAGGGGGAGAACGAGTTGACCCTGGCGGTCAGCGGGGCCCGGCCCGACCTGCCCGACGTGGTGCTGCTGGACTGGTTCGAGGTGCGATACGCGCGCCGGCTGGTAGCCGAGGATGACCGCCTGACCTTGGTCGGGGGAGGGGAGGCGTACCGGGCGACCGGCTTCTCCGGCCCGGACCTGGCCCTCTTCGACGTCACCGATCCCTACGCGCCGGTGCGTCTGACGGGAGCTCAGGTGGAGCCGGCCGAGGATGGCTACGCCGTATCATTTGAGGACCCCGAGCCGAGCCGCAGGTACCTGCTGGTGGGGCCGAAGGGACTGCTGAAGCCGGCTGGGGTTGAGCCGTGGACCGGGCGCGACCTGCGGGCTGCCCGGCTGGCTGCCGACTACATCATCATCGCTCATCCGGACTTCGCCAACGGCCTTAAGCCACTGATCGCCTGGCGCCGGTCCCAGGGCCTGCGCGTCGTCCTGGTGACCGTGGACGAGGTCTACGACGCCTTCAGCGGGGGCCTCACCGATCCGGCTGCCATCCGCGATTTCCTGCGTCACGCACGTCAAACCTGGGAGCCGCCGGCCCCCCGGTTCGTCCTGCTGGTGGGCAAGGCCAGCTACGACTATCGCGACCACTTGGGTGCTCCCAACAAGAGCCTGGTGCCCACGATGATGGTGCCCACGGTGCACCTGGGGGAGGCGGCCAGCGACAACTGGTTCGTGTCTGAGGAGGGGAGCAGGGTGCCGATGATGGCCATTGGCCGGCTGCCGGTGAAGACGCCGGCCCAGTTGAAGACGGTTGTGGACAAGATCCTGGCCTACGAGAAGGACCCGCCGGCCGGCGACTGGCAGCGCCGGGTGGTGTACGTGGCCGACGACCGGGAGCCCATCTTCGCTCGCTTCTCCGAGGCACTGGCCGAGGATCTGCCCGTCGGCTTCCAGGCGGAGCGCCTCTTCATGCAGGACTTCCGGCCCGACCTGGACGCCCTCAGGGCACGCGTGCTGGAGGAGTGGAATCGCGGGGCCGCGGTGGTGAGCTACATCGGACACGGGGCACTGCGCACCTGGGCAGCGGAGGGCATCTTCACCGCCGAGGACGTGGCCGGGCTGCGCAACGACGGCCGGTTGCCCGTCCTGGTGACCCCCACGTGCCTGGATGGCTTCTTCGCCCATCCGGAGGAAGACTCGCTGACCGAGGAACTGCTGTTCAAAGCAGCCGGGGGGATCATCGCCGGGTTCGTGCCCACGGGGCTGACCACTCCGGGCCAGCAGGAACCCTTGGTGCAGACATTCTACCGGGAGGTGCTACACGAGGGCGCCACCCTAGGCGAGGCCATCCTGGAGGCCAAACGCGCCCTCCCCAACGCCGGCCGGGGCTACGAGGACATCCTGGAAACCTTCACCCTCCTGGGTGACCCGGCAACAAACCTTGTCGGCAGTAGCTCAGCAGTCGGCCTCAGATGAGCAAGGCTTTCCCTCGAGGGATCGCTGTTCACCTGTTGTCATCCTGAGGAGTGGAGCGACGAAGCCTGTCCTGAGGCGTTGCTAACACCATGGGGAGACCCTTCGGCTCCGCTACGCCTCGCCCCAGAGTGACACGGTGAGCGGTTAGACGGAACCTTTTCTGCGCCCTTCCGTGTGCTTTTGTGGCCTAGTAGTAAGTCAGGCTGCCGTCTACTTTGGCCCGGTGGACGGCGAAGCGGAAGGCCAGCAGGCTGAGGGGCAACAGCACCACGCTGAAGCCGGCCAGCGCCGCCAGGTCCGGCAGCAACTCCCCCACCGATGCCCCCTGAAGCAGCGCCAGCCGCATGGCCCGCAGGGCATAGGTCACCGGCAGCAACTGGGCCACCTGCTGCAGCCAAACCGGCATAATGCCGATGGGGTAGTAGACCCCGCCCAGCAGGCTCGCCAGGGAGTTGAAGATCCAGGTGATGGGGTCGCCCCGCTTGAGCACCATGATGAAACTGGCGGACAGGATGCCCAGGCTGCTGAAGGTCACCACCGTCAGCAACACCACCGCCAGGGCAGCCACCAGGTTGCCTCTACCCAGGTCCAGCCCAAAAACCGCCATACCGATGGCCAGATAGACCAGCACCCGGAAGGTGGTCATCAGGTAGTCCCACAGGGAGGAGGCCAGCACCATGGTGGACAGCCGGGTGGGTGTCATCAGCATGGCTTCCAGGGTGCCGGTGGTCTGGGCCTCGCGGATGCTGCCGGCATAGCTCGACAGCCCCACACCGAAGTAGCCGGAGAAGGCGATCCCGATGAGCACGAAGGCGAAGTAGTTGCCGCCGTACTCGCGCAGGTAAGGGGTGGCCGCTTCGCCTAGGAGGAGGGAGAGGAAGTAGAACAGGAACACAGACAGGAAGATGCCGAAGAACTGGAGGAAGAAGGAGAAGCGGTAGCTGAGCTCCAGCCGGAAATCGCGGCTCAAGAAGGCCAGGGCCTTGTTCAAGCCGCCGATGATGCCACGCCGCAGGGTGATCTTCTCCGCCGTCAATTCCCACCCCCCTGTTCTGGGGCGGTCAGGTGCGCAAAGACCTCCTCTAGGGGCACGGGCTCGCTGGTGATGGACACAATGCGCCCTCCCGCCCCACGGATCAGGTCAATCACCCGGTCCAACCGCCTGTCCGCCAGATCGAACTCGACCAGGGTCTCGTCTTCTGCCACTGGGGTCAACCTCAGCCCATCCACCAACCCTCGCAGCTCATCCTCGATCTGGGGCTTCAGGTCCTGCACGTGGAACCGATAGCGGTCGCCGCGTCGCAGGGCCCGGCGCAATTCTGGGATGGAGCCGCACGCGCGGATGCGTCCACGGTCCATCACTGCCACCCGATCGCAGAGCCGCTCGGCCTCGCTGAGCCGGTGAGTGGCCAGCAGCACGGTCACCCCCTGCCGGCCCACCAGTTCGGCGCGAATGAAGGCATGGAGGTGGGCCGTGGCGGTGGGGTCCAGGCTGCGAGTGGGCTCGTCCATGAACAAGATGCGGGGGTGATTGAGCAGCCCCCGGGCGATGGCCAGGCGCTGTTTCATGCCGGTTGAGTAGGTCTGGAAGGGCCGGTCAGCGATCTCCTCCAACTCCATGAGCTCCAGCACTTCGTCCACCCGGCGGCGGGCCACGGCGCCGTGCATCCCGTGTAGGGCCGCGAAGAAGAGCAAGTTGTGCCGGCCTGAGAGACGCCAGTAGAAGCTGCGCTCGTCGCCCGTCACCAGCCCGACGCGGGCCTTGATGGCCGCCTCGTGGCGCAGGTCGTGACCGTCCACCCGGGCCGAGCCTGAAGTGGGCACGATGAGGGTGCACAGCAGCTTGATGAGGGTGGTCTTGCCGGCGCCGTTAGGGCCCAGCAGGCCGAAGAGCTCGCCACGCTTGATGGTCAGGGTGACGCGGTCCACGGCGGTGACCGGGGCCGGGGATGGCCGGCGCCGGATGAAAGCCCCCAGGCGCCCGCCCTTGGGGAAGCGCTTGGTCAACTGGAAGGTTTCGATGGCCGGAGACGACAAGGTAACACCTCGCTTGTGGCTGGGTGAAATGATACCACGGGCAGGGCCGGATGACAAGCGCCCTGAGGGTTGGCTCGTGGTCAAGCGAGCTGTTGGACTTCGGCTGCTATTGTACCGCAAGAGTCAGCGATGGTATAATTACCTTGCGAGCTAGTTCCCAGGAGGTGCCCTGTGACCACAGCTTACGTCTATGATCCGGTCTTCTTGAAGCACAAAGATCCCCACTACCAGCACGTGGAGGCCCCGGAACGGCTGAGCCGTATCATGGAGGTGTTGACCGAATCGGGGGCGTTATCCCAGATGACACCGCTCGAGGCCACCCCGGTAGACCGCGACCTGCTAACTGCGGTCCACCACGAGGACTACGTGGCGCGAGTGCGGCGTCTGTCCGAAGGGGGCGGACGCCTGGACGGGGAGACATACGTGGCGCAGGGCTCGTATGAGATCGCGTTGCTGGCAGCCGGCGGACTCGTCGCCGCCGTTGATGCCGTGCTCGACAGCACGGCGGACAACGCCATCGCGCTGGTACGTCCGCCTGGCCACCATGCCTTCCCAGACCACGGCGAAGGCTTTTGCGTGTTCAACAACGTGGCCCTCGCTGCCCATCATGCCATCGCGGAGCGCGGACTGGAGCGCGTGCTCATCGTGGACTTCGACGTCCACCACGGCAACGGCACCGAGCGCATCTTCTACGATGACCCTCGGGTGCTGTACTTTTCCACCCACCAGTGGGGCATCTATCCGGGCAGTGGCCACTGGCGCAGCATCGGCACCGGTCCCGGCGAGGGCTACACCGTGAACGTACCCCTGCCGGCCGGCGTGGGCGATGAGGGCTTCGCCGCCATCTTCGACGAGCTGCTCTACCCCATCGCGCAGCGCTATCAGCCAGAACTCGTGCTGGTGTCGGCCGGCTTCGACGCTCATTGGGCGGACCCCTTGGCGATGTTGATGCTGAGCGTGAGTGGGTACGCGCGGCTGGCGCAGACATTGGGGGCGCTGGCGGATGAGATGTGCAAGGGCCGGCTGGTCTACACCCTGGAAGGCGGCTACAACCTGGACGCCCTGGGCTACGGGGTGTTGGCGTGCGTGCGCGCCCTGCTGGGCGATTCGACGGTTCAGGACCCGCTGGGGCCGGCGCGGGGCCGGGAGGTGCCCATCCAGGACCTCATCGAGCACCTGAAAGGGGTGCACCGGCTGGTGTAGGCATCCCCTTTTCGCCCTCGCAGTCCTTCGAGCTTGGCGCATTGTCTAAAAGCCGGATTTTGGCTATAATTGAGATGAGTCGTTATCCGTTGAGGCACAGCTTATTGATCGCTGATGCTCTTCTCATCGCAGTCACTGCTCTGTCTTTGCCGAAGCCACTCGTGATGAAGAATCAGACTCAGTAGATCACAATGGCACGCTACCGGGCGGCGTCCCCTCGCAAGGGCTCGCCGCGGTGACAAGCGGTCACGCGGGTCTCAGCTAAAGCCAGCAATGGGTTCAAGCAATGGTGATCTACGGAGACCGCCTATCAGTTCATCGAGGACCTTCTTCTGCTTCCGTATCCACACTCATTTGCCGCAGAGGTGGCACGTGGTGAAGAGAAAATGGAGGTTAACGCGGGGTGTACAACGGTGCTTTCGAGTACTGCACCTGGGTCTCATCGTCTTCGGGCTGCTTTCGCTGACCTTCGATGCGCTGGCGCAGGGGACTAGACCGCAGGTAGATGTCCTCACCATCCGGGGCGCTGTTACCCCTGTGTTCGCCAGCTATATCGAGCGTGGCATCCGGGAGGCGGAGACCGACGGTGCTGAGGTGCTGATCATTCAACTGGACACGCCGGGCGGTTCGGTGGAGATCATGCAGCAGGTGGTCCAGAGCATGACCAGCGCCCGCGTGCCCATCGTGGCCTACGTGGCGCCCCGGGGGGCCCGGGCGGCGTCGGCCGGCACTTTCATCGTCCTGGGCGCCCACCTGGCAGCCATGGCGCCCAACACCACCATTGGGGCCGCTTCGCCGGTCGGCCAACAGGGCGAAGATTTGCCGGAAACCATGGCGGAGAAGGCGGAGAACGTCCTGGTGGCCACCATCAAGGGGCTGGCTCGGCGCCGGGGCGAGAAAGCGGTGGAGTGGGTGGAGAAGGCCGTGCGCGAGGCTGCCGCTGCCACCGAGGACGAAGCTCTAGAGATGGGGATCATTGACATTGTGGCACCGGACCTGCCGAGCCTGATCGAGGCCCTGGACGGTCGCGAAGTGATGCTGGGTCAGAGGGCCGTGACTCTACGCACCCACGACGCCGTAGTGCACAACATTGACATGAACCTGATAGAGGGTTTCCTCCACACCATCACGGACCCCAACATCGCCTACATCCTCCTCATTATAGGGCTGAACGGCCTGTTGTTTGAGCTGGCCAATCCGGGGGCCATCCTGCCCGGCGTGGTGGGCGGCATCTGCCTGCTCCTGGGCTTGTACGCTCTGGGCGTGCTGAACGTCAACTACACGGGCCTGGGGCTGATCCTGCTGGCTTTCATCCTCTTCATTGCCGACGTCAAGTCGCCGACCCATGGCATCCTCACGGCCGGGGGCATCCTGAGTTTCATTCTCGGTTCCCTCATCCTCTTCAACACCCCTCTGTACGCCGTCTCCCGGGGCCTCATCATCAGCGTGGCTTTGGTGACGGCCAGTTTCTTCGCCTTTGCCATCCAGAAAGCCCTGCAAGCTCAGCGCCAGCAACCAACCACGGGCCAGGAAGGGCTCATTGGGGCCACGGCCGTGGCGCGTTCTGACCTCAACCCCAAGGGCATGGTGTGGGTCAGTGGTGAGCTGTGGCGGGCGGTAGCAGAGGATGGGACTGTGGCGAAAGGCGAAAAGGTCCAGGTGGTGGGCCGGGAGGGCTTGCAACTCCGCGTCCGCCGCCTGGGTGACGGATGACGTTGCGGAAAAGGAGAGAAGTACCATGGCGCAAATATTGACAGGATTATCAACGCTTGTCGGCGTCCTCATCGTGTTCCTGCTCTTCCTGCTGGGCTCGGCCGTCAAGATCGTCCAGGAGTATGAGCGAGGGGTCGTCTTCCGCTTGGGCCGGCTGGTCGGACCCAGAGGGCCGGGGCTTTTCTTCATCATCCCCATCGTAGACCGGATGGTGAAGGTGGACCTGCGTGTGGTGACCCTGGATGTGCCCTCGCAGGAGTGCATCACGCGGGACAACGTGACCGTCAAGGTCAACGCCGTGGTGTACTTCCGGGTGTTCGACCCCTCAGCGGCCATCGTCAATGTGGAGGACTACCGCCGGGCCACGTGGAACATTTCCCAGACCACGCTGCGCAGCGTCCTGGGCCAGTCAGAGCTGGATGAGCTGTTGGCGCACCGGGAGAAGATCAACCAGCATCTCCAGCAAATCATTGACGAGCAGACTGAGCCCTGGGGCATCAAGGTCAGCCTGGTGGAGGTCAAGGACGTGGAGCTGCCGCAGGGCATGCAGCGGGCGATGGCCCGGCAGGCCGAAGCCGAGCGGGAGAAGCGCGCCAAGATCATCCACGCCGAGGGCGAGTATGCAGCGGCTCAGCAACTGGCCGAGGCGGCCCGCACTCTGGCCTCCCAGCCGGCGGCGCTCCAGCTTCGCTACCTCCAAACCCTGACCGAGATCGGCGTTGAGCAGAACTCCACCATCATCTTCCCTGTCCCCGTAAACATCTTTGAGGGATTACTGGGGGCTGCCGGCAACAGCAGAGCACGGGAAGCCTGATAGCTACGCTCATCCGCTGACCGGCATCCTGATAGCACCCGAACCGTCGCCGTAGGCCTTCGCAGCTGCCGAACGACCAGCAACTGGGGGCAGCGCTGGTCGTTCCGGCTTCACTTTGCTCACATACCGCCGGGCACCATGAACGACTGGTTACAGCGCAATCGAGGCTATCTGTTCATAGTCCTCATGAACATCATCGCTCTGGCCGGCACTTTCTTCGTCGCGCGCCGGCCAATTTCACCCGGCGTGGAAATCATCCTGCCGACCCCCAGCACCCCTTGGGCGGCTGCTCCTACCCCCACTCCGGCCCCTCTCATGGTCTACGTGAGCGGAGCAGTGGCGCGACCGGACGTGTACGCACTGCCCCCCGGCAGCCGGGCCAAGCAGGCCATCGAAGCCGCCGGCGGCTTCCTCCCCGACGCCGACGAGGCCCGCGTCAACCTGGCCCAGCCCCTCCATGACGGCCAGCAAATCTACGTCCCACGGGTCGGCGAAGCCCCTCCCCCTGTGGCTGCCTCCGGCAGCGTCACTTCGGGCGCCGGCCAATCGGGTCTGGTCAACATCAACACCGCCAGCCAGGCTGAATTGGAGAGTCTGCCCGGCATCGGCCCGGCCCTGGCCCAGCGCATCATCGAGCATCGTCAGACCCACGGGCCGTTCGCGCAAGTCGAGGACCTGAAGGACGTGCAGGGCATCGGCGACGCGACCCTGGAGAGATTGCGGCCTTACATCACTGTGCGCTGAAGGCACGCCCTGAAGGGCGGCCATGGGCAGGGCCCAGAAGGTGGAGGATCCAGGGTCCGGGCCAGTAACTCGGTGCCGCCGAAAGGCTTGGCGAGGTAGTCATCCGCCTCCAGGTCCAGCGCCCTGGCCAGATGTTCCTGCTCACCCAGAGCTGTGAGGAAGATGATGGGGAAGGACGGCTTCATTCGAAGATGATTGAATGGCGCGTGCGCAGGGCGTCGAGGATGGGCCCGGTCAGCAGTTCCCCTTGATAACCACACCACAGGCCGAAGGGACCCTGGAACTCGTGCAGCAGCTCCGCCAACCGGGTCTCCTGCTCCAGGAGACGTCCCAGTCGCCGTTCGCCGTGGAACAGCCATGCCATGTCCACTCCTACGCCCGCGCCGGGACAGCCATCCTGCACTGCCTTCAGCAGGAACCTGCGCACTGCCTCGGTCAGCTTGTCCAGGTCTGCGTATCCCCCCGTCTGGTACGACGTACGATCGAGCATCAGCACCACCTGATTCTCATCCATCAGGTCCGGCAGGGAGAGGCCATGTCGCGAAAGGGCCACCTGCAAGCCGGCGGCGCGGTCCGCCCGCAGGATGTAGCCCCAGCGCTCGCCGGCCTTCAAGCGCTCAACCGACCATTCCAGAAGGGCTTCGTTCCAGCTACTCACCTCGGTCTCGGCCCAAAGCACCAGGGCGTGTTGGGGAGCACGGGTCCAACCTGGGTAGTACAGAGGCACGGTGAAGCTGAAGGTACTTCCCTGGCCGATCTGGCTCGCCACCCAAATGCGCCCCCCATGTAGCTCCACCAGATGCCTGGCGATGGTCAGGCCTAGGCCGAGGCCGGGTTGCTTGCGGATGGCCTCGTCGCTGCCCCGGGTGAAGCGCTCGAATATCAAGGCGCGCTCCTCCGGCGGGATGCCCACGCCGGTGTCACTGACGTGCACGGTCAGCGCGTCGTCCCCGCCCACCTCTGCCGTGACGGTGATCCTGCCGCCAGGTGGGGTGAACTTGGAGGCATTGGTCAGCAGGTTGACCAGCACCTGGTACAGGCGATCCGCATCGCCACTGACCAGCGGGAGCCCATCAGGCCATTCTATTGTGAGTACCTGGGACTTGTTCAGCACCTGTGGACGCACAGTGGTGACCGCGCGCACCGCTACTTCCCGCAGGTTGATGGGTTGTCGTTCAAGGCGCAACTGGTGGGACTCCATCTGGGACATGTCCAGCAGGTCGGTGACCAGCTTGAGTTGGCGTGTGGCGTTGTCACGAATGCCCTTTAGACACTCGAGCTGATCAGGAGGCAGCAAGCCTTTAGCATCGCGCAGGAGCATGTCAGCGTAGCCGATGACGGCCGCCAGGGGTGTGCGCAGTTCGTGAGTGACGGTCGAGATGAAGTCCCTTTTCAGCCGCTCCACCTCCGCCAGACGCCTATTGATGCTCTCCAACAGCGCGTGCTGTTCGTCGAGCTTCTTCTGCATTTGCCATCTGTCAAGCAGTGGTGCGGCGTACCTTGCCAAGGCCCAGAGCAGCTCGACGTCGTGCGATGAGGGCGGGGTGCGGACCGGCTCCATGAAGGCCAGCACCCCCAGACATTGATCCCCGACTTTCAGCGGCATGTGGAAGGCGTGAAGGTCGGGCCAGGAAGAGTCCGCAGAAGGGAGGTCGTGGGAGCTGGCTGCCCTGCCGGCCCGAAAGGCGTGCCCGGCCAGGCTCCCCTCGATGCTGAGCCGCTCAGGAACCAGGTCAGGAGGGGCGGGGTCCGGCCTGACGGCCGCAAGTTGAAGGTGCTGGGCTTGCTCGTCGGGGAGATACAGGGCGTGGGCCTGGGCCGGCAGGAACTGGGCGGCGCGGCAGAGCAGTTCTCGCGCCAGGTTGCCGCCCGCCTGAGAGACGAGCGCTTGAATGGCTTGGTCCAGCACGGAGAGGACAGGTTTGGTTTTGCTATTTTGTTTCGAGGCAAACATGTCTCACAAGTTTCTGAGAAACGAAAAACCGGGTTTCTGATCACCGGCTAATTTGTCCAAAGTCCAAACAAGAACCACCTTGAGAATATCACAATCGGGGCTTGTTGTCAAATGAAAGTTGACAGCGTATATGGACTGTGCTACCATTTCAGCACCGGTTAATTGGACTTTGGACAGATTGGCCGGTGCTCGGAGACAGGGTTGCTCGGCCTTTGTCCAGAGTCGAATGGTTAAGCGTCTGTGAGCGTGCTGCTGGAGTGGGAGTGTAGCGTATCTCGGAGTAGACATGACCGATCTGGAAGCTACCATCCCCCAGGCCGAGGAGGAATGCTGGCCTTTCTCCGCGCGCCTGGTCCTCGCCTACATGCTGTCGGCCCTTGTCTTGGTGGCAGCAGTGGCTTTTGTGGCTTTCCAGGCTGCCTACGCCGGGCGCATCTACCCCGGCGTGTACGTGGAGGACATGGCTGTGGGGAGCCTTACCCCCTGGGAAGCCGAGGCCTTGCTCCGCCAGGGGGTTACCTACTACGACCAGGCGCGCATCCGGCTGCGCTACGGCGACCGTTGGTGGGAAGCCTCGCCCCGGCAGCTGGGCGCCGACCTGGAGGCAGCCGGCATCGTCGCTGAGGCCTATGCCGTGGGGCGCGGCGGCACCGTGCAGGAAGATCTCCGGGAGCAACTGGATGCTCTGCGCTTCGGACGGCGTTTTGAGTTGCGCACGGTTTTCGACGAGTCCCGCGCTCGGGCTTACCTGGCCGAGGTGGCCCGGTCCATTGACCGACCGGTTCTAGACGCCACCCTCAGCATCAATGGCACCACGGTTCACACTACCCCCAGCCAGGTCGGGCTCCAGGTGGACCTGGACGCGGCCATCAAGTGGATACGCCAGCTCGTTATGTCGCGCACGGCCGGCCTGGTGGAGCTGGTGGTCGACGAGACGCACCCGCGCCTGCCGGATGTCTCCGACGCCAGGGCGCAGATCGAGCAGGTGCTGTCCGGCCCGCTGGTTTTGACCTTGGAGGACCAAACCTGGACCCTCACGCCGGAAGACCTGGCCGACATGATCAGGATCTATCGTGAGCCGGTCGACGAGAACACCGACCGGCTGCTAGTGCAGCTGGACGAGGCCGCCCTGGCCGCCTTCGTCGAGCCCATCGCCCCGCTGGTGTACCAGGTGCCGAAGGACGCCCGGCTGGACTTCGACCCGCAGACCGGCACCGTGACCCCCATCGTACCCAGCCAGAACGGGCGCACGCTGGACGTGCCCGAGACGGTGCGCCGGCTGCGCGAGCACGCCTTCAGCTCCGACCGGGTGGTGCCTCTGGCGGTGCGCATCGAGAAGCCGGCTGTGGCCGTGGAGGACATCCCCACCATGGGGATCGTCGAGCTGGTCAGCAAGGCCACCACGTCGTTCAAGGGCTCGCCCCCGGGCCGGGTGAAGAACATCGAGCTGGCAGCCTCGAAGTTTCACGGGGTAGTCATCCCGCCGGGCGGCATCTTCTCCTTCAACCACTACCTGGGTGACGTCAGCGCAGAGGAGGGCTACGAGGAATCGTACATCATCTTCAACGATCGCACCACCGTGGGCCTGGGCGGCGGCATCTGCCAGGTATCCACCACGGCCTTCCGGGCTGCCTTCTGGGGCGGCTTCCCCATCATCGAGCGCTGGGCGCATGGCTACCGTGTGGGCTGGTATGAGCCGCCGGTGGGGCTGGACGCCACCATCTACTCGCCGCGGGTGGACTTCAAGTTCCAAAACGACACCCCTCACTACCTGCTCATCGAGACCGAGGTGGACAAGAAGAAGGGGACTTTGACGTTCTCCTTCTACGGGACCAAGCCGGATCGCACGGTCGAGATGGAAGGGCCCATCATCGAGAACGTGAAGCCGCCGGGCGATCCCATCTACGAGGAGGATCCCAGCCTAGCGCCCGGCCAGATCAAGCAAGTGGATTGGGCCAAAGAGGGCGCCGACGTGACGGTGTACCGGATCATCAAGCAGGGCGATACCGTGGTAGGGCGGGAACGGTTCTTCAGCCGGTATCGGGCCTGGCAGGACGTGTTCCGGGTGGGATCGGGGGTCCTGACGCCCACACCCACGCCGGCCCCGACTACAGGATAGAGCCACTTCGCTCATGCTCGGTGGCTTACCGCCAACGGGGGTGGCAATCCGAGGAGGTGATGTGGATGAGGATGGGCAAGGGACGAGTGGTGGCGGGCTGTTTGGTCCTCTTGGCTTTCCTACTGCTGGGATGTGGGGGGCGGGGTCCCGCTGCAACAGCCGTGCCTACACCGGCCGGTCCCCAGGCAGCACCCCCCACCCCGCTGCCCACGGCCGTGGTCGAAGAGGTCGAGGCGAACGTGCAAACGGTGCGCCTGCAGACGGCCGACGGCGTCACCATCGTCGGGACGTACTACGTGCCCCCGGCCCAGAACGCGCCGGGCGTGATCATGCTCCACATGGTGGCCCGCAACCGGACGGACTGGGATCCGCTGGCGCGCAAGCTCCAGGCAGCCGGCTTCGCCGTCCTGGCCATCGACCTGCGCGGCCATGGTGAGAGCGGTGGCAGCCGGGCGTGGGGCCTGATGCCTCAGGACGTGGTGGCCGCCCAGGTGTTCCTAACCCGGCAACCCGAGGTGGACAAGGGCCGCATCGCCATCGTGGGGGCCAGCATCGGCGCCAATCTGGCGCTGGACTTCGCCGCCAGCCACGGCGTGGTGCGTAGCCTGGTGCTACTCTCGCCCGGCCTGGACTACCGGGGCATCAAGACCGAGCGCGCCATGCAGGGATACGACCGGCCTGTCCTCATCGTGGCCTCGGCCGAGGACCAGTACGCCGCCGAGTCCTCGCGCAAGCTGGACAACCTGGCCCGCGGGAGGCACCGTCTGGAGATCTACCAGGGCGCCGGCCATGGCACCCAGATGCTGGAACACGAACCGGGCCTCAGCGATCTTATCCTGAGCTGGTTGCAGGACACGTTGTAGCCAGATCGCCGCCGGTGGGGGCCGCATTTCCCGAAGTTCCTCCGGGTTCCTTTGGGCCCTTGGAGATCCGAGGGGGAACCGGGGGACTAAGAGCCTATCCGGAAACCCCGCTATCCGACGGGGTCCTCGGGCGACGGCAATGCCGTCGCGCACCCTGGGGTGAGCCTGTGCGCGCCAGTCCCCCCTGTGCCAGGGACTGGCGTGGCACAGGGGTCGCCAGACGCGGACGCCCCTCCTGAGGGGTTTCCGGATAGGCACTAAAGAAAGTCCCTGCTGGCACCTGGAATGCACCATGCCCGAGCTACCCGAGGTTGAAACCATCAAGAACGACATGGCGCCTCTGCTGGTGGGCCGGCGATTTAAGGCCGTCCAGGTCTTGTGGGAGCGGTCCATCGCGGAGCCGCGGGCGGAGGAGTTCGCGCGCCGGCTCCTCGGCCAGACGGTGCAAAGCCTCGCCCGGCACGGCAAGTACCTGATCCTCCATCTCTCCGACGACCACCTGCTGATCCACCTGCGCATGACCGGCCGGCTCTACCTGGCGCCGGCACACGCCCCCTCACACCCCCACGTGCGCGTCATCCTGGAGCTGAACGGCGACGAGGCCCTGTGCTTCCACGACCCACGCAAGTTTGGCCGGCTGTGGCTGGTGCCGGACCCGGCTGCCATCCTGGTGGGCCTGGGACCGGACGCCCTGGACCCGGCCCTGACGCCCGAGGTTCTGGCCGCGCGCCTGTCAGGGAGACGTCGGCGTCTCAAACCGCTGCTCCTGGACCAGAGCTTCATCGCCGGCCTGGGCAACATCTACACCGATGAGGCATTGTTCCACGCCCGGCTGCATCCGCGGCGGTCGGCCGATAGCCTCAGCCCGGAAGAGCAGGTACGGTTGCACGCCGCCATCCGCCACGTGCTGCACCGGGCCATCGCCCGCCGAGGGACGACCTTCGACTCGCCGGGGTATCGCGATGCGCGGGGTGAGCCGGGGGCGTACCAGGAGGAGTTGGCAGTTTTCCGCCGGGCTGGCGCGCCCTGTCCGCGCTGCGGCACCCCTATCAGCCGCATCCTGGTGGCCCAGCGCGGCACCTACTTCTGCCCCACGTGCCAGCGGGCTCCCTGATGACCGCCGATTCAATGAGAAGCCCGCGCTCCGCCCCCTGCGGTCATGAAAGCAAGAGGGGATGAGGAGCCAACCATTCCTCATCCCCTCCTTACGTTTAGAAGCTATCCCCGCTTGTCATGCGCCTTCCGTAGTCCTCGCAAGGGGAAGGGCGCACTGCAAAAGCCTTCCCGTCAAGTGCCGCGCAGGCGCGGGTCGAAGGCGTCTCGCAGTCCGTCACCCAGGAAGTTGAAGGCCAGGGTGGTGAGGGTGAGGGCCAGCGCTGGGCCCACGATCTGGTACGGGTAGGAGCGCAGCCCTTGATAGCTCTCGGAGATCATGATGCCCCAGCTTGGCGTGGGTGGGTTCACCCCTAGGCCCAGGAAGCTCAGGAAGGCTTCGGTGAAGATGTAGCCGGGGATTTGCAGCGTCTCTTGCACGATGCATGGACCCAGGATATTGGGAAGCAGGTGACGGAAGATGATACGGATGTTCCCCGCTCCCACAGCCCGGGCTGCCTCAACGAATTCCTTCTCCTTGTAGGAAAGCACCTGTCCACGGGCGATGCGGGCCATACCCAGCCAGTTCAGCAGGCCGATGGCGACGAAGAGGAAGAACATGCCGCCCATGGCCTTGTCAATCTCGATAAACGCGCCGGTGATGCCTGTGCCGCCCCTTCGCGAGAGAGCCTTGAAGTACACCTGAAGCAGGATGACGAAGATGAGGATAGGGAAGCCGTACAGGAAGTCCACTACCCGCATCATGATGTTGTCAACCCGGCCCCCGAAGAAGCCTGATATGATCCCATAAACAAGGCCTACGACCAAGCTCACGGAAGCCGCCACAAAGGCGACAGATAGGGATACCCGGGTGCCATAGAGCGTTCGACTCAGAACGTCCCGGCCCAGGTAGTCCGCCCCCAGCAGATACTTGGAGCTGGGAGGCGCGTTGTTGTCGCGGAAATTCACTTCCGCGTAGGAGTAAGGCGCCAACAACGGCTGAGCTTCCCGACCCAGGAAGGGCGTAAGCAAGATGTCGTCGGTGAACAGCGCCACGAAAATCAGCAGAATGATGAATGCGCCGCTGATTACCGCCGCCTTGTTGCGCAGCAATTGCCGGAAGGCATCCCCAAGGGGGCTCCGTGCCTTGCGAGTTGGTACTGCCAGTTCACGCGTAGATATAGCCACACTCATGTTCCATCTCCATCACGGAGGCCTGACAGTCAGATCTGCTTGGTGCCTATCCGCAAAGCGCTCAGGAGGGGCATCCACGCCCCGGGGTGCGCGACGGCAATGCCGTCGCCCGAGGACGGCGCCGGATAGCGGGGTTTCCGGATAGGCTCTTATTCGTAGCGAATGCGCGGATCCAGCCACGCGTAGCTGATATCCACCAAGAGGTTCGCAACCACCAGGAACACCGCGTAAATCAACGTCACCCCCGTAATGACCGCGTAGTCGCGGTTGCCGATGCTGGTCACGAAGTGCTTGCCCATCCCCGGGATGCCGAATATCTGCTCCACAATGAAGGTCCCCGTGAGGATTGCCGCGAACAGGGGGCCCAGTACCGTGACCACCGGGATCATGCTGTTTTTCAGCGCGTGCCGTATCACCACCACCCGTTCGGCCAGTCCTTTAGCGCGGGCCGTGCGGATATAGTCCTCCCGGATGACTTGCAACAGGCTGGCGCGGGTGAGCCGGGCGATGCCCGCCGAGAGAGATGTGCCCAAGGTAATGGCGGGCAGGGCAGCGTGCTTGAAGAACTCCATGCTGGGAGTAGGGATGAAGCCCAGGAAGTACGGCGGTTTGGCCCCCCAGGTCGCCGCAGGGAACAAGCCTAACTTAACCGAGAAGATCCAGATCAGAAACGGCCCCAAGACCAGATTAGGTATGGAAACCCCCAACACGGCGATGAAGGTAGCTGTGTAGTCCACCAAGCTATTCTGCCGCAACGCGGCCACAATTCCCGCGGGAATACCGATCCCCAGGCCAAGAAGCAGCGCCAGAATGCCCAACTGAGCCGATACAGGCAGGCTGTCCTTAACCAGGTCGTTGACCGTGCGGTTTCGATAGCGAAACGAGGGTCCCAGGTCGCCACGGATCAACCCGCGGGATTTGCCGTTCGGGTCCAACAGCTCGTCCCCGATCAGATAGGAAACGAACTGCTTCCATATAGGCCAGTCAATGTGATACTTGGCCTCCAGGTTAGCGATTACCGTGGGCGGCAGGCTCTTGTCGCCCACGAAGTCAAAGGGACCACCGGGGATAGCCCGTATGAGCACGAAGGTTGCCAGCGTGACAGCAAACAGTACAGGGATGAACCACAGGATACGCCTGATGATGTAACGCGTCATATCTACCTACCTCTACTCAAGATATCCCCCAGGGCGGGGAGCCCATGATCGCCATCGGATGATGAGGAGCAAGGGCACCACGTCCTGGGGGCTTAAGCCTATCCGGAAACCCCACTATCCGACGGCGTCGTCGGGCGACGGCAATGCCGTCGCACACCCCAGGGCGAGCCTGTGCGCGCCAGTCCCTGGCACAGGGCTCGCACAGACCCGGACACCCCTCCTGAGCGGTTTCCGGATAGGCACTCAACACCCACGTGAGAAGGTGCGGCTGTGGGCCATAAACCCACAGCCGCACCAGGATCAGCCGCTACCCGCCGGTGGCCGCCTTCTTGGCCTCCCAGTCAATGCTCCATAGGTAGATGGGATGGTTGCCGCCGGCCTTGTCGTAGCGGGCCGTCACCCAAGGCTTAGTCACCACGACCTCGGTGTAGTAGTAGATGGGCGCAATGCGGGCCTCTTCCTCGATGAGGATCTTCTCGGCCTGCTTGTAGAGCTCCTTGCGCTTCTCAGGATCGGTCGTAAGCTGGGCCTCCTTGGTCAGCTCCTCGAACCTGGAAGGTGTAGCCCGCGGCCGGTTGGCGCCCTCTTCGGCGTGGAACACCTCGTGGACCCAGTTGTTCTGGTCCGGATAGTCGGCGCACCAGCCAAGGCGGTACACGTGCGGCATATCCTCGACGGGCGTCTCTTTCTGCAAAGTCTGGAGGTAGACCTTCCACTCCTGGGTCTCGATGGTGAACTTGGCCTTGGGGAAGAGCTCCTGCCACATGGCCTGGATGGCCTGGGCGATGCGGGCGTGGGCCTCAGACACGTTGTGCATCAAGATGATGTCCAGGCCCTCGCCGTCCGGATAACCGGCCTCGGCCATCCACCCCTTGGCCAGCTCCTTGCCCATTTCGTAGTCCAGCGCCCACGGGGCGATGTCCGGATCGCCGGCCGCATTGCCGAAGATCCCCTCCGGCGCGAAGGTGTTGGCTGGGATCTGCCCGCCCTTGGTGACAGTCTCAACCAAGGTCTTGCGGTCAATGGCCGCGGACAAGGCCTTCCGCACCAGGACGTTATCCACCGGCGGCTTGGTCATGGTGAAGCCGTAGTAGTAGGTGCACAGGATAGGCTGGATGCTGAGCTCCTTGCTGAGCACCGGGTCGGCCTTCACGCGGTCAATATCCGGCAGCGGCACGCCGGTCATATCCAGCTCGTTGTTCTCGTACATGGCGAAGGCGGTGGAAGCCTCGGTGACCATCACATACTCGATGCGCTCGATGTTGCCCACCGTGTAGTCACCCACGCGGTAGTCTGGATCGGTCCAGCCATACCAGAAGGGGTTCTTGACCAATGTGAGGCTGGCCCCGTGGACCCACTCGGTCATGACGTACGGGCCGTTGGTGACGATGAAGCCGGGCTCAATCCAGCGGTCACCGTACTTCTCGATGGCCCACTGGGGCTGCGGACGAGCCACCCACATGCTGGCGATGGCCGGGAAGTAGGGGGCCGAGGTGTGCAAGGTGAACTCCACGGTGAAGTCATCCAGCGCGCGGACGCCCACGCCTTCCAGGAGCTCGTCGGTCACCTCTTCAGCCGTGTTGAGCTCCTCGCCACCCTTGATGATGTACAGCACGTAAGCGTAGTCAGACCCGGTCTCCGGGTTCAGGGTACGCTTCACGCCATACACCACGTCGTGGGCGGTCACGATGCGCGGGTTGCCCTCATCATCCACATCCTGGACCACCTCGCCCTTGGCCGCATCCCACTTCACCCACACCGCGTCGTCACGCATGTGGAAGGTGTAGGTCAAGCCGTCCTCGGACACCTCCCAACTGGTGGCCAACTGCGGCACCGGCTCGACAGTGTCAGGATGCAACTGGGTCAGGCCCAGGAACATTTGCTTGTCCAGCTCGACCGACGTGGTGTCGGTGGCCAGGGCCGGGTCGACGGTCGGCGGCTCGGTGCCCAGGTTGCGGTTCAGGGTGACCACTTCAGGCACCGGCACCGGAGTGGCGGTCACCACCACCTCGACGATCTTCTCCACCGGCTTCTCGACGATCTTCTCCACCGGCTTCTCCACGACCTTCTCCACCACCTGAGGGGTGGGGGTGGCGCAGGCCGCCAACAGGCTGAGGGCGAACAGCGTGACCAGCAACAAGACAAGCTTCTTCATGGGTCATCTCCTCCTTATTCTCGCATCCGCAGATTCCCATATCTCTGGTGATAACCTCGTTTTGGCCGTGGCATCACCTCCTCTCCGATGCCGGTCTACCCGTCCCCCTGGCAGACCGGTCCGACCTACCTTCCGTGGGGCATAAACTCGATGACGATTATATACAAGAATCTACCTTCAGTCAAGCTGGTAAGCAACAGGGATCACACCAAAACGAAATCCTGCCACCTCCTCCGCGAACGCATCATCGGTGCTATCTTCTCCACGTGCATGGATCTCCGCCAGGAAGTGCCTGGACACCTGGGAGATTAGCACATCCTCCGCCGGGTCCGTCAGCGCCCGACGGCTACGTCCGATGACGGGGACGAACCCCGCCGCAGCCACATCCCTCACCCGGCTCAGCCGAACGGCTTCGGGATCACCTGCATGACCAGCGGCCCTGCCTTGCCCCCGGTGGTCTCCCGTCTCTTGGGGTTTGAAGCTGTCGGCTGCCCTCATGAGGTCCTCCGGCACACCATAGGTACTGCGCATCTCAACCAACTGCCTCGGCCTGGGGGTCACCCTCGAAAGTTGCGTTGACCAGGGGCTGAGGGGCTGCCCCAAAACCGAGGTGAACATGAAGAGGAGCAATACGATGGTGACGGCACCCTGCACCATCCGGGACAGGTCCATAGTCCCCACCAGGGAGCGTAGCCGGCGCCGGCACAACCGCCCGGATGGCGCCAGGATCTCATCACGGATGCGCCACCAGACGGCCGCACGCGGCTCCTCTCGTCCCACGGTGGACCGGAAGGACCACCGAATCAGCCTGCCCAGCTCATCATCAGCGATGGGCGAGGCTTCGGCTTCAGCTGCCTTCCACCCCTTACGCAGTCGCGTGATCGCCTCCTGCCACCAAGCCCAACACCCTCGCATTCTGCTCATCCTCTATAACATATACCAGCAGAGGGGGTAAAAGGTTCAAAACAGGCTCTGGGCTGCCCATCTACACCAAGTGACAGGCCACCCAGTGATCCGGCCCCACCTCGCGCCACTCGGGCTCTAAGTCCACACAAATGGGTCGCTGCACAATGGGGCAGCGGGTGTGGAAGCGGCACCCAGTGGGCGGGTTGGCCGGGCTGGGCACGTCGCCCGTCAGGATGATGCGCTCCCGCTTCTCCTCCACTACCGGGTCCGGGATGGGCACGGCCGACAGCAGCGCCTTAGTGTACGGGTGCAGCGGATTCTCATACAGCTCATCCCGGTCGGCCGTCTCCACGATCTTGCCCAGGTACATCACTGCCACGCGGTCCGAGATGTGGCGCACCACCGCCAGGTCGTGAGCGATGAACAGGTAAGTCAGCCCGAACTTCTCCTGCAGCTCCTCCAGCAGGTTCATGATCTGCGCCTGGATGGAGACGTCCAGGGCGGAGATGGGCTCATCGCACACGATGAAGTCCGGGTTCACGGCCAGCGCCCGGGCCACGCCAATGCGCTGCCGCTGCCCTCCGGAGAACTCGTGGGGATAGCGGTTGATGAAATACGGGTTCAGCCCCACCACCTTGAGCAACTCCTGGACCCGCTCCCGGAGTTCCTTGCCGCGGGCGATGCTGTGCACCTCCAGAGGCTCGCCGATGATGTTGCCCACCGTCATGCGCGGGTTCAGCGAGGCGTAGGGGTCCTGAAAGATCATCTGCATCCGGCGGCGCATCCGGCGCAGCTCCTCGCCCTTCATCTTGGTGAGGTCCTTGCCCTCGAAGAGGACCTGACCGGCCGTGGGGCGGTAGAGCTGCAAGATGGCGCGGCCCGTGGTGGACTTGCCGCATCCGCTCTCGCCCACCAGCCCCAGGGTCTCACCCCGGCGGATGAAAAGGTCAATCCCGTCCACGGCTTTGATGTCGCCTATGTGCCGCTGGATCACGATGCCCCGGGTGATGGGGAAGTATTTCTTGAGCCCCTTAACATCTAGCAAGATGTTATCTCTGGTTGCCATAAGCCCAATCCTTTCCAGGCTATGCCTTCAAACACCGCGAATCATGCTTGCGAGGCTTTCACAGCTTCCCACTGCCAGCAGGCCACTCGGTGGCCGGGGGCCACCATCTCCAGGGAGGGGTTCTCCTCCAGGCAACGATCTACCCTGTACGAGCAGCGCTCGTAGAAGGGGCACCCGGGTGGCAGGCCGATGAGATCCGGCGGCAGGCCCTCGATGGGGGTCAGCTTCTTCTTGCGGGCCATGTCCAGGCGTGGGATGGAGCGCAAGAGGCCCAGGGTGTAGGGATGATGGGGATCGCCGTACATGTCCTTGACCCGGGCCTCCTCGATGATGAAGCCGGCGTACATCACCACCACCCGGTCGGCCAGGCCGGCCACCACCCCCAGGTCGTGGGTGATCCAGATCACTGCCATGCCGATCTCTTGTTTGAGCCGCTTGACCAGGTCAATGATCTGGGCCTGGATGGTCACGTCCAGGGCGGTGGTGGGCTCATCAGCGATGAGCAACTGGGGGTTGCAGCTCAACGCCATGGCGATCATCACGCGCTGGCGCATGCCACCGCTGAACTGGTGAGGGTAGTCGTCCACTCGTCTGGCGGCCTCCGGGATGCCCACCATCTGCAGCAATTCGATGGTGCGCTTGCGGGCCATGTCCCTGTCCATCCCCAGGTGCAATTCCAGGGCCTCGCTAACCTGCCGTTCGATGGTGAGCACGGGGTTGAGGGAGGTCATGGGGTCCTGGAAGATCATGGCGATGCGGTTGCCACGCACCTGGCGGATTTCGTCCTCATCCACCTTCATCAGGTCGCGGCCGTCGAACAGCACCTGGCCAGATTCGATCTTGCCAGGGGGCTGAGGGATGAGGCGCATCACCGAGAGGACGCTGACGCTCTTGCCGCAGCCGGACTCCCCCACGATACCCAGGGTTTCACCTTCGTCCACGTGGAAGGAAACCCCGTTGACGGCATGCACCACCCCGTCTTGCGTGTGGAACCGAGTTCGAAGGTCTTTGACCTCGAGCAGCCTAGCCATGGAACACTCCTTGCATGAGCTTTGTAGAAGCGGAATTCACCATGTGAATGAAATCCCAAAGCCACGTCTCTTCGACATAGCAGGTAGACGTAAAGCGTAACCATCTCGGACAGCCCGTGGGTTTTACCTTTTGCGCCTTACGCTTCACGTTTCACGCTCAATGCTTCATTGAGCCCATCGCCCACGAAGTTGAAGGCGAAAACCAACAGCGCGACTATCAGCCCGGGCACCCACAGGAGCACAGGCGCTGACGGATGGCGCCAAAACACGTAGTTCTCATAGATCATCGCCCCCCAACTGGGGGTGGGTGGGCTAATGCCGATGCCCAGGAAGCTTAACGTGGCCTCGGCCAGGATGTTACCCCCCATGCCCAGGGAGATGGCCACAATCACGGGCGCCAGGGCGTTGGGTAGCAGGTGCCGAGTGATGATGCGCCACGAGGAGGCGCCCATGGCCCGGGCTGCCTCCACGAAGGGCTCCTCGCGCAAGCTGAGGACCTGCCCGCGCACCAGGCGCGCCATGCCGGGCCAACCCACCACGCTGAGGGCCAGGATCACCACCAGGAACTCGGCGTAGCCGGCGCGGACGAAATCCCGCATACCCGGCATACCCTTGAGCCAGCTCTCTATGCGTGGCTGGATGGTGGCTGCCACCAGGATGGCGAAGAGCAGCCCGGGGAAGGCAAATAGCACGTCCGACAGCCGCATGATAATGCCGTCCACCAGCCCTCCCAGGTACCCTGCCAGCGCCCCCATGACCAGGCCAATGGCTACAGCCACCAAAGTTGCCGACGGGGCCACGATGATGGCCGTGCGTGCCCCCCAGATGATGCGGCTCAACTGGTCCCGGCCGTAGCGATCTGTGCCCAACGGATGGGCCAGGCTGGGCATCTGCTCTGCGTTTCTAAGGTCCTGCTTCGTGGGCGAGTAGGGCGCCAGCCACGGGGCGAAAACCCCTGTGAAGACCATCAGCCCCACGATGACCAGGCCGACGACGGCCAGCTTGTTGCGGCTGAATCGCCGCCAGAACTCCCGCCACCGCCCACGCGGCTTCCCTAGTTGATTGAAGGACACCACCCTCTGCTTTACGCCGGCCATAATTCGATATCGAAGACCTAGGCTGAAGTGATGCGGGCAACTTCTGGACACGCTGATATGCCTTTTCCGCGAGGACCGTTGCTGGCCCCTTGCCTCTCCCGAAACCTATGCCTGCTCCGGTTCCCCATAGCGGATGCGCGGGTCAATGAAGGCATAGCTGATGTCCACCAGCAGGTTAGCTAGCGTGAAGGCCACAGCTCCCAGCAGCGTCAGGGCCATGATGACAGGGTAGTCCCGGGCGAAGAACGACTCCACACCCAGGCGCCCGATGCCCGGGATGCCGAAAACCGTCTCGGTTATGAACGTGCCACTGACCAGGCCGCCCACCATCAAGCCGAAGATGGTGAACAGCGGAATGAGGGCATTGCGCAGCACATGGCGCAAGAGGATCACCTGCTCACGGAGGCCCTTGGCCCGGGCGGTGCGCACGTAGTCCTGCTCCAGCACCTCCAGGACGCTGGCCCTTGTCTGGCGCACGAACACCGCCACGTACCCGCTAGACAGCACGATGGCCGGCAAGATCACGTGCCGGCTGAAGACCCCCTCCCAGCCGCCGGTGGGCAGCACCCGGAAGCGCACCCCAAAAAGCCACTGCAAGATGGGCGCCACCGTGAAAGTGGGCAAGGAGATGCCGGCTACCACCCCGGCCACGATGGCATAGTCCAGCCAGGTGTTGCGACGCACGGCCGAAAGCACCCCCAGAGGCACCCCCACCAGCGCGCCGATGGCCAACACCAGGGCGTTAAGTTGCACGGTCACCATCAGTCGGGAGCCGATGAGCTCGCCCACAGGTCGGCCCCTGTAGTGCAGCGACTCGCCAAAGTCGCCGTGGGCGGCACGCCACACATAGTCAGCGTACTGCACCAAGAAAGGGCGATCCAACCCCAGCTCGTGGCGCACCCGGGCGACCGTCTCCAGGTCGCTGTGCTGGCCCAACATCACCCGCACCGGGTCCCCAGGGCCATACAGCCCCAGGGCGAAGGTGATCATGGATATGATCAAGAGCAGAACAGGCAACCAAATGACCCGTCGAATGATGTGTCTAATCATAACACCGCTGACCTGTGCAAAGATTCAGTTGCTTGGACAGTGGCCCATAATGACCACAAAGTCACCCGCGCTATCCACGCGAGGCGTAGCTTCATGCTCACCGCGAAGGTGGACTCGAAGATTCCCCAGCTCCGGCAGTCCGCCGTTTCAGCCACTGCTTCAACGAACGTTGGCTTTCCCCTGAGGGTACACCCAGAATCAGGTCCTCAACACTAAAGAACTCATCCCATCTCCTCAAGAACAACTCCTTGTGCTCCTCCCACCCAGTTCTACCGCTCCAAAGAGACGTACTTCAGTTTCGGGATTACGGCCGGCGGGTAGATCATGCCCTTGACGTAGGGCTTGGTCAGCCAGTACTCGGCGCTGTAGTACAAGGGAACCCAGGGCGCGTCGTTCACAATCATTTGCTCAGCCCGCTGGTAGAGGGCCATGCGCTTGTCATGATCCTGCTCTACCCGCGCCTGCTCCAGCAGCCGGTCCACCTCCGGGTTTGAGTAGTTGGTGTGATTGTTGAAGCTCTCTGAGTGGAACAGGATGTCCAGGAAGTCCTGCGGGTCCGGATAGTCGGCGCTCCACCCCAGCAGGAACATCTGGTAACGCCGCTCGGTCACCTCGCTCAGGAAAGTGGCCGACTCCACCAATTCCACACCCACCTTCACTCCCAGGTGCTCCTCGAACATGCCGATGAGCGCGGTGGTGACGGGGTCGGCCGCGGCACCGCCGCCGGAGACGCTGATGGTGATCTCCGGCAGGTTCTCCACACCCCCGTACTTGGACTCGGCGATGAGTTGCTTGGCCTTCTCCGGGTCAAACTCCAGCCCTTTGAGGTCCGGGTTGTAGCCGGGCATGCCAGGCGGCAGGATACCTTTCGCCGGCAGCCGCGTCTTCCGCCACACCACATCGGTGAGAAGCTCCTTGTCCACGGCGTGGTTGAAGGCCTGCCGCACCTTGACATCATCAAACGGCGGGACCTTGGTGTTCATGCCCACGTAGAAGATGCTCAGGGTAGGCTCTGTGACGGACAACTCGGCGTTGAGGGGGTTTGATGGGTCCAGGACACGCTCCAGGTCGGAGATGGGCACGGGGGTGGCGTCCAGTTCCCCGTTCTCGTACATGATCATGGCCGAGCCGCCGGTCAGGACAAACTCCACCCGGGCGACCCCCGGCTTGGGCTCGCCGTAGTACAGGGGGTTGCGCTCCAGCAGGATGCGCTCCCCCAGCTTGTACTCCGCCAGCCTGAACGGCCCGGTCCCGTTGGGGTTATCCGTCCAGGTGCGCCCCCCTGCCTCGACGTTCTCCCGGTCCAGCACAAAGGCCGTAGGGTAGGTTAGCTTGGCGAGAAAGTAGGCTTTGGGGGCGTCAATGGTGATCTCCAGGGTGTAATCGTCAACCACCCGCACGCCGGACACCTCGTCGGCCTGGCCCTTCAGCTTGTCCATGCAGCCGACAATGTCATTGAGGTACAGGCTGGCGACAGGGGAGATCGTGGCCGGGTCACAGGCTCGCTCGATGGTCCACTTGAAGTCCTCGGCGGTGACCGGCTTGCCGTTGTGGAACTTCACGTCATCGCGCAGGTGGAAGGTGTAAGTGAAGCCATCCTCGCTGATCTCCCAATCCTTGGCGATATCCGGGACGATGTTGAGTTCCTGGTCGAAGGTGACCAGGCCGCTGAAAATCTCCACGATGTACTCGGCCGAGGTCACATCGGTGACCAGGGCGGGGTCGAGGGTAGCCGGCTCGCCGCCCGGAAGACGCAGGGTATCTCGACTGGCGCGAGGTGCAGGTGGGGATGTGGGCTTTGTCTCCACCGGCGCCTGGGTCGGGCCCTCGGCCGGCTGCGCCGGTTGGGCCGGCTGGGCAGGAGCCAGTCCGGGCACCTCGATCAGCCCCATGCGGCCCATCAAAGTCACGCCACCAACCAGGCTGACGCACAGTGCCGCCAGTATGCAAACACCAACCACCACTCCAATGATGATCAACCACTGATTCCTCGACATGTGCTCCTCACCACCTTCCTGCTATCCGAACTCGTACACCAGGCCGGCCGACAGCCGTTGGTCCACCTCCAGGGTGCGCCGCAGCTTCTCGCGCGCGTAGTGCAACCGCGACTTGACGGTACCGACCGGACAATCCAGGATGTAGGCGATGTCGGACAGGCTGAACTCCTGGAGATAAAACAGGATGATCACGATCCTGTGCTTGAACTCCAGGGCATCAATCGCCTCCTGGATGATCTGCTGCAGTTCACCCCGTTCCATGACCCGTTCAGGCGAAACAGCAGAACCGCTCACCAGTTGGCCCACCATCTCATCCAACGGCATCAGCGCAAAGCGCCGCTTCGCCAGCCAGTTGTGACTCAGGTTGACGGCGATGCGGTGCAACCAGGTCGGAAACGGCGCGCGATGGTCTACCTTGCTGATGTTTTGGTAGGCGCGCAGGAAGCACTCTTGCAGGATCTCTTCTGCGGCCTCATGCTGGCGTGTGATGGCCAGAGCGGTCCGGTAGATGGGGCCCTTATAGCGGTTGTACAGCACCTCAAAGGCCTTGAGGTCGCCAGCCTGGACACGGGCTACCAGGCTGGCATCGTCTGTGGCGGACATCGGCCCTCCGCTGATCGGATGCACCCCGCATCAAGGGCGCCGCCGGCCTTTCTCCTCCCTTGACAGCCCTCAGCGCTTCACCGCTGAGCGGGTCATAGGCTATTTTAGCTACTCTACCCCGAAAAGTCAAACCTTCTGGTCACCTTTCCAGCACAGGTCCGGCTTGCGTGCCGCTGTCACCTCATCCAGGCGCGTGATGGGTGCCCGATGCGGTGCCCGGCGTACCACCTCCGGCTCCTCCCTCGCCTCGCGAGCGATCTGATGCATGGCCTCAGTGAAAGCATCCAGGGTCGAGCGCCGCTCAGTCTCCGTCGGCTCAATCATCAACGCCTCCTCAACGATGAGGGGGAAGTAGATGGTGGGCGGGTGGAACCCGTAGTCTATCAGCCGCTTGGCGATGTCCAGGGTTCGCACGCCCAGCTTCTTCTGGCGTTTGCCGGAGAAGACCACCTCGTGCATGCAGGGGCGGTCATACGGCAGCTCATATTCGTCCTTGAGCTTCACCCGCAGGTAGTTGGCGTTGAGGACGGCGTCCTCGCTCACGGCGCGCAGGCCGCTGCCCCCCATGGTCCGGATGTAGGTGTAGCCGCGCACCATGTTGGCGAAGTTGCCGTAGAAGGCACGGATGCGCCCAATGGAGAGAGGCCGGTCATAGTCCAGGTAGTAGGTGCCGTCATCACGCCTGGCGACGACGGGAACCGGCAGGAACGGTCCCAGCTCCTTGGTGACCGCAGTCGCGCCTGCGCCTGGCCCACCTCCACCGTGAGGGGTGGAGAAGGTCTTGTGGAGGTTGTAATGCAGGATATCCATCCCCAACTCGCCGGGCCGCGCGGTGCCCAGCAGGGCGTTCATGTTGGCACCGTCGCAGTAGATGAGCCCGCCGCCCCGGTGCACCACATCGGCCACCTCCAGGATGCGCTCTTCGAACAGTCCCAGGGTATTGGGGTTGGTGAGCATCAGCCCGGCCACAGTGTCGTCCATCTCCCGGGTCAGCGCGTCCAGGTCTATGTTCCCCCGGGGGTCGCTATGGATGGTGGTGACGGTGTAGCCGCACATGGCGGCCGTGGCCGGGTTGGTGCCGTGAGCGCTGTCAGGCACCAGGATCCGGGTGCGGTTGGCGTCCCCTCGGTGTCTGTGATAGGCCCAGATGATCATCACGCCCGTGAGCTCGCCGTGGGCCCCGGCCGCTGGCTGCAGGGTCACCTCTGGCAGCCCGGCGATCTCCCCTAGGTAGGTCTGGAGCTCGTACATCAGGCGCAGCGCCCCCTGGACCGTGGACTCATCCTGGTAGGGGTGGATCTGGCCAAAGCCGGGCAGCCGCGTCATCTGGTCATTGACCTTGGGGTTGTACTTCATGGTGCACGAGCCCAGGGGGTAGAACACAGTGTCCACCCCGAAGTTGAGCTGGGACAGCCGGGTGAAGTGCCGCACCACGTCCACCTCGCTCAGCTCGGGGATGGGCAGGCCATCGCGGACGTAGCCCTCCGGCAGGGGCGCCGGGGGCACGTCCAGTTCCGGCAGCCGGGACGTGCCGGCGCCGGGCGAGTCCAGTTCGAAGATCAGAGGCTCGGTCATGGTTTCCCTCCACGAGACAACATCATGGCAGCCAGGGAGATGGTCTCACCGGCCGATCTCGGCTTGCGTTCATCCAGAGCCACGACCGGGATCGTGGGGGTGATTTCAGGTACCGCGTAGGGTGTCCTGGCCTGCAGGGGCCGGGGTCGGACCTCGGTGTAGGTCACGAGGCCGGCGGCGCTGTGCTCGGCTGCCCGGCAGGCCACCTCCTCCACCTGGTCACGGTCCGTCTTGACCAGCACCACCTTGCCACTCAGCCGCATGTCGGGGAACTCCAGGCCCCGCACCCACACCAGCGGCCTTTCGACTGCCCCGCCTTCGGGGACCCCTCCCACACGCTCCACGAAGTCCTGGCGGCAGGTGAACCGTTTCACCGAGCGGCCTACGGTCTGGAACAAGCTCCCGTCTTCGCCCGCCGGCTGCAACCCCAAGCCGGCCAACCCGTCCGCCAGGTAAGCAACCACCGCGTCGGCCTCCGGGCTGCTGGCTGCACGGCTACGATACTCGTCAGCTCTCAAGGTCTCCACCGTCTGCAGGACCCGCGCCGGATCTACCTCCTGAGCCATCTCGATGAACCGCTGGGGGATCAAACCCCGGGCGGCAGCCGCCATCCACGCTTCCTGGAAGGCCGCCAGGCTGACCCCGGTCGCCTGCCGAAACGCCACATCCAGCGGCCGGCCATCGGCCAACTCGCGGATGAGAGCTCGCACCGCCTCCAGGCCGTACTGGTCAACCAGAAAGGTCACCACACCCCAGGCCTGAGCCTCGGCCAGGACGCGGTCCTGGCCCGACAGGCTGGCCGCATCGGGCAGGTCCGCCAGCGCCATCAGCTTGTCCCCATGTGCCCCGCAGCGCAGCTCCCGCAGGTAGCGCCTGGCCCGACCGTAGAAGGCAGCGGGATCGGCACGCTGGCTCTCGAAGGCCGCTAGGCCCTCCTCCAGCCAGCGGATCTCCCTTCCGCCCTCACGTGCCAACAATCCCCGCGTCAACCAGGCTGCCAGCAGGCCCGGCGTGGCCTCATCGGCCAGGAGGTGGATGGCAGCGCCGGGCGCGCTCCAGCCTTAGGCGTCATCCGGCAGCGAGGCCGGCGCCAGGAACACAGCGGCGTCGGCGTACAGCTCCAGCACCACCGGCTGCGTGAGCGTGAGCCCCAGGTCGGCTGTGATCTGGGCGTAGACCTGCTGCGTGATGGTTACGAACTGGCCGGCGTCCACACCCAGGTGAGCGCGGATGATAGCCGAGGGCGTCACAACTTCGGACGCCAGCGGTCCGGCGTACCGCCAGACCCCATCGCGGCACGTGAACAGCGCCTGGTAGGTCACCCTGGCGATGGCGCCATCAGCGGTTCGGGCCAGCAGTTCCGCCCCCTCATTGTATGCCTGAAGGGGTTCAACCGTCAAGTCGGCAAGCCGGCGGCGCCTGGCTGCCAGCTGCGCCGGGTCGGACGGGTCCTCCGTAGCCACGAAAGTGTCCAGGTTGCCCTCGGTGACGGCGCGGGTGCGCGTAGCCGCCAGGTTGGCCAGTTCCGCTTGGGCATCGAGCCAGTCGGCCCGGAAGTGCTCACGCCAGGCCGGGTCGAAGTCCGCCGGATGGGATAGACTTGCAGGACGTTGTCATCCCTGGGCTGGCCACCCAGCAGGGTGACGATGTCCTGATAGTCGGCGGCCAGCGAATCCTCTGCCAGGGCGTGAGCTCCGCGCTCCTGCCCGGCCAGGTAGCCGACGATGAAATGCGGCGTCGCCAGCCTCTCGAAGGCCGGGCCGGCGTAGCGCCAGCACCCTCCCCGGCGCACCAAGCGGGCTTTGTCGGTGATGGTCTGCGGGGTCTGGTCGGCCCCCTCGTGGAGCGACAGCTTGCGGGTGCCGGTTGCCACCTCGCCGGCGATGAGCAGGTCGCTCACCGTCAGGGACAGGTGAGCCGGGGGACGGGCTCGCAAGGCGTCGAACCAGGCCAGATCGCCGGTGAGCAGCTCCGGGTCCTCCCTATCGTCGGTGGCGGCGACGGCCAGGCGATCGCCCTGACGCCGCAGGACGATCTTGCCGACGGCGTCAGCCTGGTAGCAGTCGTGATACTCCCGTAGTTTACACCCACAGCCTGGCCCGCGCCGGTGTAGTTGCGGGGCCGGTCGGTGAAATCGGCACGAAAGCGGTAATCGCTCCTCACCTGATCGTCCGCCCCGATGATGACCAGGGACGGCAGCTCGGCCAGGTCCAGGTAGGCCCTGGGGAAGGGCTGGAAGTAGGTGCCGTCCTCGCCGCCGGCAATAGGCCGTGCTCGGCAAAGCGCTGGGCGGTGTAGTTGGGCGCGGTGTTGGTGGGGTAGCCGGGCTTGCGGCCGGCCATGCGCGGGTCGGCCAGCGCCAGGATGTGGTCCAGCGCCTCTTCCGGATCAAAGGCCCGGCCCCAGAAAGCGCTTGAAGCCCACGGATCTAACCCCCATCAGAGCCGACGTTGCCCGGGCCCTGAGGCAGCTCCTGGCCCAGGTGCACCGTTAACTGGCGATAGGGTGGGCTGATGCCAGCTGCGTCCATGGCCTTGAGGATGCGTAGCCGCATGGCCCGGGCCACGTCCCACTGGCGGCCCGGCTTCACCTTCGCCAGCAGCCGCAGCACCACTGCCGAATCACTCAACTCCTCGACCCCGCTGACGGTGGGCGGCTCCAGCAGGACGCCGCTAAGCGTCTCATCCTGCGCGACCTCAGTCGCCACATCGCGCAGCACCGCCAGCGCTCGCTCCACGTCCACTTCGTAAGGCACGCTAACGTTGACCACTGCCTGGGCCCAGGCCTTGGTCTGATTGGACAAGATGCGGATCTCACCATTGGGCACCACGTGCAGCGTCCCCTGGAGGTCGCGGATGAAGGTGGCGCGCAGGGTCATGTGCTCGACGGACCCGGTTACGTTTCCCACTTGAATGCTGTCGCCTACGGCGAACTGGTTCTCCAGCAGGATGAAGGCCCCGGCGATGAGGTCGCGCACCAGGGTCTGGGCCCCGAGGCTGAGGGCCAGGCCGGCGATGCCGGCGCCGGCCAGGAGGGGCGTCAGATCAAAGCCCAGCTCCGAGAAGATCATCATGCCGGCTATCAGGTAGATGAGCACCAGCACAGTGGTCTGCATGATCCGGGCCAGGGTTCTGGCCTGCTGCCACCGCTCCTCCGCTGCCACCGCCTCGTCGCGGGTCATCAGGCTCTCCGCTCTTTGGGTGACCAGGCCGACGAGGTTGTGCAGCAGCCAGGCCGCGCCGAGGATGACAACGATGCGCGCTGCAGTGGCAGCCGGCTGGCCCAGAGGCTTGACGCCCATGCGATTGAGCACGGCCAGGCCGGTCAGAACGGCCACGATGACCAGACCGCCCAACCGCAAAAAGTGCCTGACCGGACCTCCCCAGGGACGCCGGCCGATCCAGGCTCCCAGGCCCAGGAGCACGAGATAGGTCAGAATGCCGGCCACGATGATGAGGATCACTACCAGGTCGGTGCCTCCGGGCAGTCCAATGGGCAACCAAAGCTCCATCCCCACTTCCTCCTATCGCGCCGCCCCCATGACGCGTGAATACCCGCCGTGATAGAGCTGAGATTGGTAGTCAGCGCTTCCCCCTGGCAGGGACTCCGCAGCGCTCAAGTAAAGGCACTGAAGTGCCCACTACAAACCGGTTTACTCGACGACTGATTATACCATCGAGCGCCGCTGAATGCCAGCCATCCGGCCCTTGACTGAATCGGGGAAGGCAACCATCACACTGAGTTGAGGGCAAAGTTGTTGTTGACTTTTCGCTGCCGGGCGCGTACAATAAGCACTGCACACAGAACACTTGCGGAGGAGCCCATGTCGAAGAAGACGATGCGCGTGGACACGCACCGGGAGGGCCGCTGATGGCGGGGAGTGCCCGCGTCGTCAAGCGATGCTTCCTGAAGGCCGACGCCCTGCAGGGCGAGAAGGTCCTCCTGCGACCCTACACAGCCGGCTTCTCCCAGGACGAGATCGCCCGGCTCTACCGCTGGAGCCGCGACAAGGAGGTCGTACGCTGGAGCGGTGGCAGACCGCTCCAGATGGAGCTCCAGGAGTTCGCTATCGCGTTGCGTGACTCGAGTCGCTGGCTTGACCCGTCCGCGATGTACTTCCTCATCTTCACCCGTACCGGAGAGCTCATTGGCCGTATCGGGTACTACGATGTTGACCATCAAAGGCGAGAAGCCCAACTAGGCATCGTCATCGGCGAGAAGGCATATTGGGGCCTGGGCTACGGGCGCGATGCCATCAACACCCTGCTGCACCACATCTTCACCGCCACCGATTTGGAACGCATCTATCTTCTCACCTACACAAACAACCTGCGTGCCCAACGCTGCTTTCTCAGTTGCGGATTCCGTCCGGCGCGCACTCATGGCCAGCGGTTCCTGCCGCGAGGCACGCCGGAGAAGCTTGAAATGGAGATCACCCGGCAGGAGTGGCAACAGCAACACCCACAGCGGCGAGGCGCAAACCCGGAACACCGAACGATGTGCGGATGAAGCTGGCTTGCAATTTGACTTCGAGAAGTGCTCATTTGTACTCGAAATTCTAGTTCGTGGTGACGGCTTGAGCCGTCCAAGCGCCCGAATGGCGGCTAAGGCCGTCGCTACGGGCTCTCTGTTCAAGAGGAGGTTGCTATGAGCTACGTCCCTCACACCGATGCGGACCGCCGGGCGATGCTGGAGGCCATAGGCGTGGGCTCGGTGGAGGAGTTGTTCGCCGACATCCCGGCTGAAGTGCGCTTCCCGCAGCTTGCCCTGCCGGCACCCATGTCCGAGCTGGAGGTGGTGCAGCTCATGCGCGAGCTGGCGGCGCAGAACGCCGACCTGGACCGCTACGCCTGCTTCCTGGGCGCCGGCGCCTACCGCCACTTCGTGCCGGCTGTGGTGGACCACATCCTGAGCCGGGGCGAGTTCTACACCGCCTACACCCCCTACCAGCCTGAGGTCAGCCAGGGCACTCTAACCGCCATCTACGAGTACCAGTCCCTGGTCTGCCGGCTGACGGGCATGGAGGTGGCCAACGCCTCCATGTACGACGGCAGCACGGCCCTGGCGGAGGCCGTCCTCATGGCGGCCCGGGTCACCCGGCGTGACCGGGTGGTCATCTCCCGCGCGGTCCATCCCGAGTACCGCGCTGTGGTGCGCACCTACACCCAGGGGGTGGGCCTCGACATCGTGGAGGCCGGTTACCGGGCGCCCGATGGTCCCAACAGCGGGATGACCGACCTGGACCAGGTCCGCACCCGGGTGGACGATGAGACGGCTGCGGTCGTAGTGCAGTACCCCAACTTCTTCGGGTGCCTGGAGGAGCTGGGGGAGCTGGCCGGGATGGCCCACGGGGCCGGCGCGTTGCTGGTGGTCAGCGCCGACCCCATCGGGTTGGGGCTGCTGAAGCCGCCGGGCGAGTTCGGAGCGGACATCGTCACCGGCGAGGGCCAGGCCCTGGGAAGCCCCCTCAGCTTCGGCGGGCCGTACTTGGGGTTGTTTGCCACCAGGATGAAGTACGTGCGGCAAATGCCCGGCCGGGTCATCGGTCGCACCACCGACACCCAGGGCCGGCGTGGCTTCGTGATGACCCTCCAGGCCCGCGAGCAGCACATCCGCCGCGAAAAAGCCACCTCCAACATCTGCACCAACGAGGCGCTGGTAGCCCTGGCAGCCACGGTGTACCTGGCGGCCATGGGCAAGGGTGGGCTACGCCGCGCGGCTGAACTGTGCTACCACCGCGCCCACTACGCCGCCGAGGGGATTGCCGGGCTCCAGGGCTACGAACTGCTCTTCGAAGCCCCCTTCTTCAAGGAGTTCGCCGTCCGGCTGCCGGCGCCGGCTGCTGAGATCAACCGTCGCCTCTTCGACCGCCAGATCGTCGGCGGCTATGACCTGGCCCGCGACTACCCGGAACTGGGCCACGCCATGCTCCTCTGCGTCACCGAGATGAACCCGAAAGAGGAAATTGACGCACTGACACAGGCGTTACGCGAAATCTAGGTCTTGAGCCGAGGTCTCACGGCACCAGGACCATTGACCGGAGATCAGAGAGGTAACGATGTAGTGCAGGTTTTGGGGAACCGCTCAGTGACGACGCCAGTTGGTGCAGCCCGGCGTTGGTTCTTGCAGCCCTTTGCTAACCGAGAACGGGACATGAAAATATTTTTTCCCCCTTCGAGTTCCGCTGAAGTCCCCAGACTCAACCCAAGGAGGCCAACATGAACGAGCGCGAGCTTTTGATGATCCCTGGTCCCATCGAGTTTGACCCGGCTGTGATGCGGGCCATGGCGCGGCACACACCCAGCCACGTGGCCCCGGAGTTCATCGAGGTCTTCGGCCGGGCGCTGGACGGCCTAAAGCAGGTCTTCCTGGCCCCGGACGACAGCCAGCCCTTCGTGGTGGCCGGCTCCGGCACCCTGGCCATGGACATGGCAGCCGCCAACCTCATCGAGCCCGGCGACCGCGTGCTGGTGGTCAACACCGGCTACTTCGGCGACCGCTTCGCCGCCATCTGCGCCCGCTACGGCGCCACCGTGGATGAGCTGACGGCCGAATTGGGCGACGTGGTGGCCATGGACCAGGTCGCCGAGCGGCTGGGGCGCAACAAGTACAAGCTGGTCACCGTCACCCACGTGGACACCTCGACGGGGGTGCGGGTGGACGTGTCCAACCTGGGCCGGGTGGCCCGGGAGCACGGGGCGTTGAGCGTGGTGGACGGCGTGTGCGCCACGGCCGCCGAGGAGTTCCGCCAGGCCGACTGGGACATTGACATCTACCTCACGGCGTCCCAGAAGGCCATCGGCGTGCCGCCAGGGCTGGCCATCCTGGTCGCCAGCCGGCAGGCCATCGAGGCCTTCAAGGCCCGCAAGACGCCCGTGGCCAACTACTACGCCGACTGGAACAACTGGCTGCCCATCATGCAGGCCTACCAGGAGCGCCGGGGCAGCTACTTCGCCACCCCTGCCGTTAACCTGGTCATGGCGTTAGATGTCAGCGTGGGGCAGATCCTGGCGGAAGGGATGGAGGCCCGGTTCCATCGCCACCAGCTGATCAGCGATGCCTTCAAGGCGGCCATGTCGGCTCTGGAGCTGAAGCAGGTGCCCCTGCGCCCCGCCATCGCGGCCAACACCCTGACGACGGTGTACTACCCGGATGGCGTGGACGCCAGCCTGCTGGGGCGAGTGCGGAAGCACGGCGTGGTGGTGGCCGGGGGGTTGCATCGGCGCATCCGCGACCGCTACTTCCGGGTGGGGCACATGGGGGTGGTCTCGGCCAGCGATGTGCTGGCGACAGTGGGCGCCATCGAGCGCGCCCTGGCGGAGTCGGGCTACCCGGTGAAGGAGGGCGCCGGGCTGAGCGCCGCGCAGAGCATCCTCAAGGCGTTGTGACGAGTTTACGCGGTACGCAATACGCGATGCCTAAGACGCAGGCGTATCTGCGTGCGTACTGCGTATTGCGTACTGCGTGTCGTGTTGTGAGGTCTTCTCATGCCCTACGCCCACATCAGAGACTACGAGATGTACTACGAGGACCAGGGCTCCGGCCCGGCCATCGTTCTGCTGCATAACGGGCTGGGCAGCTCCAAGGACTGGACCCGGGTTATCGAGCTCCTCAGCCCACGCTACCGGGTCATCGCCAACGATCGGCGTGGCTACGGGCGCTCCACCCATCGCCAGGTCTTCGAGGAGGACTACCTGATCCGCGACGCCGACGACCTGGGCACCCTCCTCGACATGTTGGAGGTGCAGCAGGCCCACTGCTGGGGACACAGCGACGGCGGCACCATCGCCATGCTGCTGGCTATCCGCCGGCCGGAGCTGGTCCGCTCCCTGATCCTCGAATCCACCCATTGCTACGCTCACCCGGAGGACCTGGCCAACTCCAAGGAGTACTTCGTGCCCGAACGGCTCGATCCGGGCTTTCAAGGCTACCTGGCCGACCGCCACGGCGAGCCCTACTGGCGTGACCTGGTGAGGATGTGGGTGGACTGCTGGAGCGCACCTGCGGCCCAGAAGTGGGACATGCGGGGAATGCTGGGCCAGATACGCTGTCCGACCCTGGTGGTGCACGGGGCTCACGACCCCTTTGCCCACATTGATCAGGCGGTGGCGTTGGTGAAGGGCATCCCGGACTGCGAGTTGTGGGTTCCGCCTCGCTGTGGCCACAGCCCCCACACGGAGCATCCCGAGGCCTTCGCCCGCCGGCTGATGGGGTTCCTGGGCCGGCAGAGCTAGGCCAAACAACACCCCTGTTCTTCGTAGCCCTGGCCATCGTGTTCTTCTGCTTCATGGGGATGGCCATGGCGCGCAACCCCACCGCCAGCCAGCCCAGCCATGACATCCCCTTTTACCCATGCCACGCCGCCCACAACACCGCCCAGTGGCTCACGAAAGCCATCCGGGGTAACCTGGGGCAGGTGGCCACCCGGGAGGCCTCCCGGCCCGTATCTCCCAAGTCCTGGCCGACACCTACGTCGAGAGCATGGGGCTGCTGTTGGCGACCCTGGCCGTGGCGGCAGTGTTGGCGGAGTCAACGGCCCCGGGGCTGGGGGCCGCCACCCGGGCGCTGTGGGCGCTGGCGGAGGTGACGGCTGTGATCCTGCTAGAGCTGATTCTGGCTTTGGCTCTGCGCGCCCGGCCGGCCCCATCCTCCACCTTCGCCGGTCGAAACACCGGCGCCGGGCACCCCCACACCCCTGCGCCGGCTGGCCTTCGTCTCCCACCGCGGCGGCAACGCCGAAATCTACCTCGCCCCACCCCGCTGTTCACCCAGGGCGCGGTCAACCGGGTGGCATGGGACCCGTCGGGCAGCAACATCGCCACCAGCGTGGTGGATGCCGACAGCTGCAAGGCCATCACCATCACCGAGAAAGCGGCTCTGGGGGCTGAGCGGTCGCCCGATGGCACGCTCATCGCCTACAGCGCTTTCGACGACGGCATCCCGTACGTGCACGTGGCCAGGCCGGACGGGAGCGAGGACACCCGGCCAGTCACTGCCATCAGCAACTACCCAGCCTGGTCACCCGATGGCACCCGGCTGGCCTTCATCACCTGGAGCGGTCGCCGCACCAGCTACGTGGCGCTGCAACTAGTCACCAGCCACTCTTTCCCCATCTGTGTGGGGGACGGGTGGTCCCCTGTCATCACCCACCATGCGGTCACTCCGGGGGAAGCGAGGCCTGTCCTGAGGCTAAGCCAAAGGGAGTCTGCCCCGTCCTTCCCACAAAGCAGGCCACCTCGCTCAGGCTGACAACAAAGCCTGTCTCTTCAACCTCCCCCTTATGAGGGGGAGGCCAGGAGGGGGTGGGACCTACTCACACGACAGCCCACCCTCCCCTGACCCGTGCGCAGCCCCGAAGGGAAGCGAGGGGTTCCCTCAGGGGAAAGCCCAGTGAGCGGCGCGATGCGCCGTGGGGAGCTCGCAAGGGCTTGCAGCCCCCTGGCGGGACAGCGCACCATTTGGTCACGCTCGCCCATCCGGCGGCTCCCCCGGATCAGGCTCTACCAGCAGACCCTCTGTGGAGGCCGGCCCAGGATGGGCTCCGGGCGTGGGGGTGGGGGAAGGAGCCACAGCGCTCTCGGTAGTCGCCGGGCTGGGGTAGACGCCCGGCGTCGCCGTCGGCCCAGGGGTCGGCGGCCGAGGGGTGGAGGTGGCCGTGGGCGGACGCGGGGTCGAGGTGAGGGTGACGGTGGGGGTAGGTGGGCGTGGGGTGGCGGTGGCCGTAGGCGGACGCGGGGTGACCATGCTGTAGCAGATAACCAGCAGTGGCGGGCGGCCTATAGAGTCCGGCCCGTAGCCCGAATCCCAGGAAAACACGTTGTTGGGCCCCTCCTGCGGACCGTCCAGCCGCAAGGAGGCCCGGCGCGTACCCTGCAGGCGCTCTTGGAGGGCGGGAAGCTGCTCCGGGGTGAAGGCGAAGACGTTGACAAGCCCTGCAGCCAGGTCCTGCCGCTCCAGGACCGGCGGGACGGTGAACAGGACCTGGGCGTTGTGAATCTGGTCGAAGCTGCCCGCCGGCCACCACTCGTCCACCTCCGGGCCCATGAACTGCAACCGCCACTGACCATCGAGCCCCAGGAAAGCGGTGGTTTGCCCAGTCAGCGAGACCCGCGCCCAGTGGAGATGGACCCCGTCTGGGAGGTCCTCAAGGTTGAATTGCAGGGCACCGTGGTAGATGCGCCCAAAGTAGATGCCGGCGTACAGATTGTCATCACCCACATGGCTCTGCTCGTCCCCGCTGCCCACCCACGCCACCTCGCGCTGGGTGGCCAGCAGCCCGGCAACCTGGCAGGCGGGGGTCTCGGTGGGGGTCTGAGTGGGGGATGGTGTCAGCGTGAGGGTGGCAGAGGGGGTCGGGGTCGGCGGTCGCGGTGTGCTCGTGGGCGTGGGCGGCCGAACCGTCTGGGTGGGGGTAGGAGGCCGGGGGGTGGCCGTGGAGAGGGCGAAACCCTGCACGGTGATGACCGGTGACCGTAGAGCCACGGTCACCAGCACGAGGGTCATAACCAACGTTGACCAGCGGAACAGCTGGCTGATCATGGGACCTCACCTCCGGGTCTTTCATAGTTTGCTCAAACCCGAGACTGTGCTATAATCAGTGATCAGAAACCCGGTTTCCCGGCCCAAGAGAGGAGATGGATGATGCAAGGTGTACAAGGGTCAACGCGCACATCTCGCTTGGTGGTTGTGGGCGTCGGGAACGTCGGGCGTCGGTTCCTCAATCTGCTGGTCACCCAGCGTGACCTGCTGCTGGAACGCTTCGCCCTCGAACCAATGGTGGTGGGCGCGGCGGACTCCGGCGGCGCGGCCTACGCTCCCGCCGGGCTGGACCCCCGGGCGCTCATCGGCCTGAAGGAGCAGGGCCGGAGCGTGAGCGCCCTGCCGGGGGCCGGGCAGCCGCGCGTTGCGGCCCTGGACCTGGTCCGTCAGGCCGAGGCCGACGTACTGGTGGAGCTTTCGCCCACCAATCTGGAGGATGGGCAGCCGGGCCTGGCGTGCATCGAGGCGGCGCTGGAACGCGGCTGGCACGTGGTCACCGCCAACAAGGGGCCCCTGGTGCTGGCCTACCAACGCCTGACCGAGCTGGCCCAGCGGCAGGGCTGCCAACTGCGGTTCAGCGCCACAGCCGGCGGCGGCCTGCCCACGGTCAACCTGGGACAGCGCGACCTGGCTGGCAGCCGGATCCAGCGCATCGAAGCCTGCATCAACGCCACCACCAGCTACATCCTGGCCCGCATGGGCGACGGCCTCTCCTTCGACGAGGCCCTGGCCGAAGCCCAGGCCCGGGGCAGCGCCGAGGCCGACCCCAGCTTGGACGTGGATGGGTGGGACCTGGCCAACAAGCTGGTGATCCTGGCCAACGCCGTGCTGGGCGTGCCGGCCACCCTGGCCGACGTGGAGGTGACGGGCATCCGGGGCATGAGCGCCGACGAAATCCGGGCGGCCCGGGAGGCGGGGGCCATCGTGCGACTGGTGGCCACCGCCGAGCGCCACGACGGCGGCTACAGGCTGACGGTGGCGCCGAGACGGCTGCCGGCTGACCACCCTCTTGGCCGGCTGAGCGCCCACGAGATGGGCATCGTCTATCACACCGACGTGGCCGGGCGGCTGGTGGCCATCATCGAGGAGCGCGAGCCGGAGCCGACAGCGGCCGCCGTGCTGCGCGACGTCATCGCCGTGACCGGCCATCATTGATTGCCGCCCATTGGCAAACCCATTGTTCTTCGCACGCGTAGTCATGCGGCCCATCGCTTACCCGTGGTCCATCCCTGAGGATATGACCAGTAGCCGCCGCTACTGGCAAGGCCGGTCCGAATGCTGGATGAAAACGATCGGTGGTCGGCCGTCAGCAGTTGGTGGTCGCATTTTCATGAAAGGTCCAACGTGGTTGACGCCTGTGCTCGGGCGGGGGTTACGTTGATCGAGTTTGTGGGCTTTGGTGATCGGCGAGCTTTTCCCTCCTTGATATCAGTACCTGACGCAATTATTGCTGCTACCGCTGTCCAATACGGTCCGACCCTGGTGACCTTGAACCCCAAAGGCTTCCCTACGTCGGGGTTGAGCTTGTTTCCCACGGTTTCGCTTGGGGGCGAGTAAGACAGGGCTAGGGCATCGAGGGGCATTTCATAGGATATCTATCGCATGGAGAACGCGAAGTATCAATCCGGTGGCCAATGGGAAAAGGGGGAGAAGATAGGCGACGCCTGGCACGTGAGCTATGCCTCGGCCGGCGGGGTGGTGGTGCGGGGTGACGAGGTGTTGCTGGTGCGCAAGAAGCTGATGCCCGAGATCCGCCTACCCAAAGGCCACATCGAGCCGGGTGAGTCGCGGGCCGCCGCTGCCCTGCGGGAGGTGGCCGAGGAGACGGGTTACACCCGCCTGCGCATCCTCGCCGATCTGGGACGCCTGGAGAACAGCTTTCGGAAGCCGGACGGCGTGTTCGTCACCCGAGACGAGTCCTTCTTCCTGATGGAACTGGAGGACAAGGGACGCAGCCCGCAACCCCCGGCCGACGAGGCTCGGTTCGAGGTCATGTGGGTGCCGCTGGATGAGGCGGAAGGGTTGCTGACCTTCGAGGCCGAGCGCGAATTCATGCGCCGCGCCCGGCGAGCATTGGAGCGAGGGAGCCGGTGGCGCGGCGGGTAGGCGGCGCAAAGGCCACCCTGTGGGCATCCTCTCAACTGGGGGTGTCCGGTTCAACGCGTACTCCGTCATCCTCGCCGCCAACCTGCCCTACGCATTGAGATCGCTGGAGTGAGGCACGCCCAAGCCGTCAATAAGTGAACTCGCGGATGTCGTAGACGCTGATCTTGGGCGGGGGGCCGGGGAATTGCAGGCCGGCCCGGATAGCATCCATCTGCGCCCGCATCTCGGCGCGGGTGAGGGGCTCCACCCCCTCCTCCGCCGCGATGCGTCGGTACTCGGAGTCGGGCGACTCCACAAACTCCGAGAAGTACACGAAATCATCCGGCCCCAGCTCCATGGCGTTCACCACCCGGATGGTGTCGGCTACGTGCTGCTCGGCGAAGCGCCGGCCCCCGATCCCGATCATGATGATGATCCCCACGGCCACACCGCCCGTCTTCACGGTGCGCACGGCCTCCACCGCGTCGGTGGCGGTGCCGGCCTTGCGCAGCCAGGCCAGCAATGGATCGTGCCCCGTCTCCAGCCCGATGTACACCCGGCGCAGGTTCCGCACCCTCAACTCGGAGAAATCCTCTACCGTCTTGTAGCGCGTGGTGAAGGCATCCACGAAGGCGTATATCCCGTCGAGGGCAGCCGGATGGTCCCGCCGGTAGATCGTGGCATTCACCCCGTTGGGCACAATCTCGAACTCGGCGTTCACAGCGTCCAGCATGGGGATGAGCAGTCGCTCCGGGATGACGATGGCGTTGGCATCGGCCAGGAAGATGGTGCGGCGCATGGCCAACGCCGGGCCGAAGAACCCCTTGACCCGGGCGATGTGCTCCCGGAACTCGGGCAGGGTCTTGATGCGGAAGCGGCGGTCGCGGTAGAAGGTGCAGAAGGTGCAGCGGTTGTGGGAGCAACCCTCGGTGGCCTGAAGCACCAGGGCCATGTACTGGTCAGGCGGCAGGATGCTGATGGGCTTGTAGATGGTGAGGAAGCGCCGGCCATCGGCCTCCAGGCGCTCCGCATCCCACCGGCAGACGGTCTCCAGAGCCTGGCAGGCTTCGTCCAGGGCCTGCTCGGGCTGGTCGTCCAGCCGGCAGAACCGGCCGGCCTTCACCGCATCCCGCAGCCGGCTCATCACCGCGTGGGTCTCCCGGATGAGGGCCTGGGCCTCGTCCGGCGGCAGCCGGCGCCGGATGGGCACCCCGATCTGGCTGCGCCCCCACTTCTCCGTCACATGGTTGTCCAGCCCGCGCAGGTAGTTGCGCCCGTTCACGAAGGCCTGGTAGAGCCGGCCGGCCGGGTCAAAGATGTAGATGGGCACCGTGCTCAGGGTCACGGCGATGGAGTGGGGTCGCACGCTGACCCGCACCGGCGACGACATTTTCGGGACATCCAGCAGCACGTGCATCGCAGCTTCAGCCCTCCACATCGTTGAGTTTAGCGCGTTTTCTCGCCGCATGCAAGGGGAGGGGTACGTGGCGGGCGGTAAAGCCACCCGCCACAGCCGCTTGTCACGGCCCTTCTCCCTGGCGTGTGGGGGAGAAGGGGGTAGGGAACTGAAAAACCCTCGTAAGGCGCTCCAGGGTCTTGACAACTGGGCGCTCTGCTAGTATAATCAAAGTGCTCATGGGACATGGAAGCCGCGACAGGCCACCGCCGGGCCTGTGCCGTAAGCCGCTTATGGGAACACCCCGAGTGCCGGGGTGATCCTGTGAGTCGTTCTTCACCACCCATTGTGCTACAGCGTTGACGGACACACAAGTGGTCGCCGGGAGCTAGACGCACCTTTCAGGCTGCTGATCAGGTTTGCCACCATACCACGCGAGTTGCCACCCGTGCCCAAACAGTACAACCAAGAGAGCTTCCCTCACGACATGGTTCGATCAAGTGCGCACCGGCCTGATCGGTGCTGTGGCTTGTTGCCCGCGCGACCGTGTGGAAGGAGGTGATGCCATAGGCCCAAACCCCTGAGAAGCCCCCAGCTTTACCGGTAGCAAGCCGTTTTCACCCTAAAGCCGAAGAGAGGTAGTGTGTGATGAAGACACAAACCAGACGAATTCTGACCTGCGGGCTGATCCTGACCTTGCTCATGCTGGTTGTGGCTCTGGGATCGGCGGCAGCCCAGCCGGCAGCCGCGCCGGACACCGCCCAGCTCACCATCCTCCACACCAACGACTTCCACGGCCGCCTGGAGAGCGACTCCCGGGGCCGGGGTGGCTCGGCCTACATCGCCTATCAGGTCAACCAGGTGCGGGCCGAGGTGGGGGCGGACAACGTCATCCTGGCGGATGCCGGCGACGTCTACCTGGGAGCTGCGCCCATTTCCCAGCTCCTCCTGGGCGAGAGCACCATTGACATCTACAACATGATGGGCTACGACGTTGCCACCTTCGGCAACCACGCCTTCGACAAGGGCCAGGATGTGCTGCAAGCGCGCGTGGCCCAGTCCAACTTCCCCTGGTTGGGCGCCAACATCGTCCTCGAAGGCACCGAGTGGGATCATCCCTCCTGGGCCCAGCCCTACGTCATCCTCCACAAGGGCGAGGTGAACGTGGGCATCATCGGTGTCATCACCGACGAGACCCCCCAGGTCACCCTGAAGGGCACCACTGAGGGGCTGGTCTTCAAGGACCTGACTGAGACCATCCTCCACTACTACGACGAGATCATGGACCAGGCTGACGCCCTGGTGGTGCTGGCCCACATGGGCACCGAAGACAGCGGCCCGTACAAGGGCCTGAAGACAGTGGCCCAGGAGTTGATTGCCGCCGGCAAGCCGGTGGACCTGATGATCGGCGGGCACCAGCACCAGCCGCTCTTCGAGCCGGTGATGGTAGGCGATACAGCCATCATCCAGGCCGGCTACTACGGGCGCTGGCTGGGCCGGGCCGACATCACCGTTGACCCTGCCACCAAGTCCATCACCCTGGACCACTACGAGCTGATCACCATCACCAACGCCCTGCCGGCTGACCCGGAAGTGGAGGCCCGGGTGGCCTACTGGGCCCAGCAAGTGGCGCCCATCATCGAGCAGCCCGTGGGCACCACCATGATCAGCCTGACCCGCGACTACAACAACGAGTCCATCATGGGCGACCTGGTCACCGACGGCATGCTGTGGAAGGCGGACCAGTACGACGATGGCGAGGTCAACGGCTCAGTGGACATCGCCTTCACCAACCCCGGCGGCCTGCGGGCTGACATCCAGGTCGGGGCCACGTTGCCTTACACCATCACCTGGGGGGACACCTTCAACGTCATGCCCTTCGGCAACACGCTGTATTTGATGGACCTGACCGGCGCCCAGATCCAGGAGCTGCTGGACCAGGCGGCCACCCTGTACAAGGGCATCCTCCAGTCGTCCGGCGTCAGCTGGTACTGGTACAACGACTGCGGGTGCAACACGCCCACGGCCTGGGGTGCCTACAACATCAAGGTCAACGGCGAGCCGCTGCAGCGGGACAAGGTCTACCGCGTGGTGACCAACAACTTCCTGGCCGGCGGTCAGGATGGCTGGGTGACCTTCGCCGAGGGCACCAACCGCTGGGATACCTACTATGACATGCAGGAGGCGGTGAACGAGTACATCGCTACCATCTCGCCCATCGAGCCTGAGGACATCCAGACCGGGCGCATCACGCGTTTGGACAACGTGGTCACCATCCTGCACACCAACGACACCCATGGCCGCTGGGAGGCCGACCGGTACCACGGTGGCTTCGCCTACCTGGCGTCCTACATCAAGAGGGAGCGCACCAAGAACCCCAACGTCCTGCTTCTGGACGCCGGCGACACCATCCAGGGCAATGCCTTCGCCTTCTACTTCCGCAACAGCATCCCTAACCCCATCATCGAGGGCATGAACGTCCTGGACTACGACGCCATGACCCTGGGCAACCACGAGTTCAACTTCGGCTCGGAGACCCTGATCACGGCCATGAGCCAGGCCGACTTCCCCATCCTGGGCGCCAATGTTGAGGATGACGGACGCTACGGTCTAGACCAGATCCCCGTGGTGGATTACATTGTTGAGGATGTGAACGGGGTCAAGGTGGCCATCCTGGGCATCACCAACCCACGCGTCCCGCGGTACGAGATGCCTCTGAACATCGAGGGCCTCACCTTCAGCGGGGCCTACGAGACGGCGGAGCAGATGGTGCCGCAGATCCGCTCCACGGAAAATCCGGACCTGCTGGTGGCCCTGACCCACATCGGCTTCTCGGGAGGCGCCGACCCGCAGGAGACTGACAAGGCCATCGCTGAGGGCATCCCCGGCATAGACGTCATCATCGGCGGCCACAGCCACACCGCGCTAGATCCGGCGGTGATGATCACGTCGGATGCCAACCCGGAGGGCACGCTGGTTGCTCAGGCAGGGCGGTACTCCGGCTACCTGGGCGTGATCAACGTGGGCTTCCTGGACGGCCAGGTCGCCTTCCGCGAGGGCTACCTGCTGCCCGCCACGGACGCGGAGGTTGATCCGGACATGGAAGCCTTCCTGGCGCCATTCGTGGATGAGCTCAACGCTTACACCAGCGAGGTGATCGGCGAGACCCTCACGGACCTGGACGCCCTGAACGCCTACACCGAGGAGACCGGTGCGGCCAACCTGCAGGTGGACGCCACTAAGTGGGCAGCGGAGCAAGCCGGCTACGACGTGGACTTCCATCTGTCGGGAGCGATGAGCAACAAGTTCATCCCGGCCGGCGAGCTAACGGTGGGTGACATGTTCACCCTGATGCCCTACGAGAACTCCCTGGTGGTGTACCGGCTCAACGGGCCGCAGATTAGGACCGTCCTGGAGCGCAGCTACTGGAACTGGTGGCACTATATGAACTACACCTGGGAGGAGCTCCGCGATATGGGCATCTCCAAGTACACCACCTGCTTCCTGGACATCTCCGAGGGTGGGCGCATCATGTACGACAGCTCCAGGCCGCCTGAGGGGAACAACGTGGTTGCGGTTTGGCTGGACGGCCAGCTCATTGACCTGAACGACGAGACCACCTACTACAACGTCTCCACGGTCAACTACATAGGTGCTGGCTCGTGCAACTTCCGCGATGAGGAAGGCAACTCCCTGTGGCCCATCGAGAACCTGATCGCGGCGCCGCAGCTCTACGTCCGCGAGTCCGTGATTGACTACATTAGGGAGTTCACGCCGGTTGCCCCGCAGGTGGAGGGCCGGTTGCTCTTCCGCACGCCGGAGGAGGTGACCATCACGCCGGCAGCCGGCATGATGGGCTACGTGGATAGCCTCAACCGCCTGAGCAACTACCTGGGCAGCGGTTACCTGTGGACCGGCCAAGACACCCGGCCACACACCCCGCGCTTCCTGCACGGCGTGTTCCAGTTTGACCTGGGCGCCCTGCCCGCTGACGCGGTCATCGCAGCAGCCGAGGTCGCGGTGACCCAGCGCAACACGCGCTATGCCATTGGCGAGAGCACCTACAGCCTGAACCTGCTGCCCGCTGACCTGGACGGCACCTTCAACGACGTGTCCTACTGGGCGGTACATAACGCCACCCCGGAGGCGACCCTCGACATGGGCGTGGTGGCGCCCGGTGTGGGCTCGGTGGACACCGCGACCTTCGATGCGGCCGCGGTGGGCGCGCTGCAGGACCGCCTGCTCACCACGGGCAAGGCCTCGTTTCGGCTGGACGGCACCTTGCTCCTGCCGTACGGTCGCGACGTCCTCGGCTGGGACGGCCGGGCTGATGGTGGTGCTCCGGTGCTGCGCGTGACGTACTACGCGCCGTAGCCCGACCGGCCCACGGCCAACCGGCAAGCAAAGGGGGCGGATCAACCCGATCCGCCCCCTTTTCTCCCCCTGGGAGGGGGAGCTTGTCCTTCGCGAGGCTGAGAGGCCGGGGAGGGGGTCCTACCTCTTCCGCTCCACCACGAACTCCGCCAGATCGTGCAAGCCCTGGCGGTAGATGTTGTTGGGCAAAACCCGCAACTCGGCCTGGGCTGCCCCGGTGAACTGCCGGGCGTGATCCAGCGACGCAGGGATAGCCGGCGACCGCCGGATCAGCGCGATGGCCTCGTCCACCACCCCGTCGGCGTGCGGGCGCGTCAGCGCCTCCATCACTACAGGATGGGCCGGGTGTGCCGCCAGGTAGTTGATCACCGGCAGGGTGATCAGCCCCTGGCGCAGGTCGGAGCCGGCTGGCTTCCCCAATGTCCTCTCATCGCCCGTGAAGTCCAGCACGTCATCCACTACCTGGAAGGCCATCCCCAGGTTGTAGCCGTACCTGTGGAGGGCCTGAACCTGCTCCTCCGGGGCAGCGCTCAGCACGGCTGCCGCCTCCGTCGCCGCCTCGAAGAGAGAGGCCGTCTTGCCGTAGATCCGCCGGTGGTAGTCGCTCAGAAGGGCATCGAATCCGTCTGAACCAAAGCTGCGGAGGTCAGGCGGGCGATAGTTCTGCCGGATCTCGCCGGCGCACAGGGTCATCAGCGCCCGGGCGAAGATGTCCATGATGCGCGAGCTCTTGGTCACCGCGGCGAACTCAGCGGCCCGGGCAAACAGGTAATCGCCGGCCAGGATGGTCACCTTGGTCCCGGCCATCACGTTCATGGTGGGATGCCCGCGCCGCACCAGGCTCTGGTCAATGACGTCATCGTGGATCAGCGTTGCCGTGTGCAGCGTTTCGATGGAGGCCGCCAAAGCCAGCAGCTTGTGCGGCTCAGTGGGGTAGAATTTGGCCGCCAGGAGGGTCAAAGCCGGGCGCAGTCGCTTCCCGCCGGCGGCGAAGGCGTGTTTCAGCACATTGTGGAGTTCCGGATACTCCGTCTGCCCCACCTGGCGCAGCATGATCTCCACCTGCCGCAGCTCATCCTGCACCAACTCCAACCCAGGAATCCCTTGCCAGGAAGGCAAGGGGCCGGCATGACCATCCTTCCCGTCGTCTGCCACATCTAGCTCCAGTTCCAATGTATCTAGCGAGGTCATACTTCTGCTTCCTTGTTTCGGCAAGATGCTAAACGAGTGAGCATTAGGATTTGGTTTCCTCCTCCTATGGGGAGGTGAACAGCTGCGGATTAACGGGGCACCGGGGCAATAGGTGAAACCCGGATTGTTCGCCCACTGCCCCGTTACCAAAAGATACACCCTTTGAGGCCGTTCGTCCATAGGACTAAAGTCCCTTGTTGCGTGAAAAAGGTCCTATTCTCAACTCAGCAACCCCCGGCGGTAGGCTTCGGCCACGGCATGGCTGCTGTTGCGTACGTTCAGCTTGCGGTACACGTTGGTCAGGTGATTCTTCACCGTCTTCTCCGCGATGAACAAGCGCTCACCGATCTCCCTGGCGGTCAGGCCCTCCGCCACCAGTTTGAGGATCTCCAACTCGGTCGGCGTGATGATGGAGCGTGATCCGGCCTCCTCGGAAGTGCGCCGGTAGTCCGTGAGCACGTGCTGGGTCACGGCCGGGTCCAGCCAGCCCTTGCCCCGGTAGGCGTTGCGAACGGCTTCGGCGATGCGGTCAGCCTTGACGCTCTTCAGGATGTAGCCGGCGGCCCCGGCCAGCGTGGCCTCCCGCACGTCGCTCTCGTCGTCCGACTCCGTCAGCGCCAGCACCTTTACCCCCGGGCACTCCGCCGCGATCCGCCGCGTGGCCTCGATGCCCCCCTGGGGCTTGTGCCGAGGCATGCGCAGGTCCATCAGCACCACGTCAGGTGCCAGCGCCTTGGTGAGCTGGACTGCCTCCTCGGGTGTGCCCGCCTCGCCCACCACCTGGATGTCGGCCTGGCGGTCCAGGAGCCGGCGAAGCAGCTCCCGATGCAGGTCCATGTCGTCGGCGATCAGAACCTTGATGACGCTCATAGGCTCTCCCTCCCCGAACGCGATGCCCCGCCGGGCAACGGGATGTGCACGATCACCCGGGTCCCCTGACCCGGCTGCGAAAGGAGTTCGACCCGACCTCCCACCCGCTGAGCGCGTTCCCGGATGTTCGTCAGTCCCAGCCCGGCCATGTCCGAGTTGGCCGACACCTGCTCAGGATCAAACCCCACCCCGTCATCCTCCACCTTCAGCACCGCCCACCCGCCATCCTGGCGCAGGCTAACCTGAGCATGCTGGCAGTGGGAATGCTTCCACACATTGATCAGAGCTTCCTCGACGATGTGCCCCATCTGGCGCACGGTATCGAAGGGGACGGTTAGTTCGGCGTCCGGAAGCTCCAGCTCAACAGGCAATCCCGTGTTGCGCTGGAAGCGGATCACGATCCCCTCGATGACCTCCCCCAGGTTGATGTGGGTGGGGTCCTGGCGCAGCGCTTTGACGATCCAGCGGATGTCGGCGTGGATGTCACCGGCCAGGGTGACGATGTGAGACAGCTCCGCCTGAGCCTCCTCCGGCGCTTCTGCCAGGAGCACCTCGGCGTACTCCGCCCGGCGCACCAGGGCGCTGAGCTGGCTCAAAATCCCGTCGTGGATATCCATGGCGATGCGCTTGCGCTCGGCCTCGATGGCCGCTTCGGCGCGCAAGGCGTTCATGCGCTCCAGGCTGCGCTGCCACAGCTCCATCAGGAAGGAGAGGAATCCCAGCACCAGTCCCAGGACCGGGTAGCTGAAGGTGCGCAGGAAGACCTCGTCTATTTCCCGGCGTTCCAGCACCACTTCGAAGGTGTAGCCGTCCAGCAGCATGGACAGGATGAACCCGCCGGTCATGAGCACCACGATGAGGCCCAGCAACAAGACCCGCTTCAGCAGCGATTCAGAGCCCAGGAGCGAAAGGGAGGTGTTGAGGATGGGCACCCACGAGTAGAGGGCAAAGATGTTGCGATGGCCGCCCGCTGCCACCACCAGTAGCCCAATGCAGAACAAGGCATCCACCGTGAGGAACAGCGGTTCCCGCAGGAGTTTCCCCCGCCCAACAGCTAGGATGCCGATGAGCAACAAGGAGTAGACAGCCGCCACCGCCCACAAGGTCAAGAGGCGGTCGGCACGGGCCGCCAGCACCGGGTGGGGGTGGTAGAGCACCAAGATGAGGCCGTAAGTTAACGCCAGCACCCGGCAGAGCATGGCGAAGACCGTCAGCCAGTGGAACAGCTTGCGTGCGTCAAGCTCGTAGAACATGGCGGCTAAAGTCTAGCACAGCTTACGCCGCGCGTCAACGCTCTAAGTGCTTATCCGGAAAACGCTAAAGCGGGGCGTCCTCGCCCCGCCCGACGGCGAGGACGCCGTCGGGTAGCTTGGTTTTTCGGATAGGCTCTAAACCAAGAGAGCCCCTAGCATAGGGGCTCTCTTGGACGCCAGGTCAGCTCAAGAGATCTGTTGTCTATGGAGTTCAGGCCTCTGGCCATTCTCGCAGGAGGCGTTCCGACTCCTCGGCGTGCCTGGTCTCGTCGGCCACGATGTCTTCCAGGCGGACCTGCAGTCCAACGTCGCCGAACTCGGCTGCCTGCCGGGCGCGGGTCGCGTAGTCCTGGATTGCCTGGCGTTCAGCTTCCAGCACACGCTCGATCATCTGGCGATTGCCCTTCGCCAGCGGGACGGGCCTGGGCGTGGTCGTCGGCTCCCCACCCAAGGCCACGATCTTGTCCGCCAGGAACTGGGCATGGCCCAGCTCGTCGGCGATCTCCGAGCTCAGGAACTGGCTGAGTTGCGGGCGTTGAGGCCCGGTCACCCTGGCCGCGTAAGTCAGGTACTGGATGATGGCCCCCAACTCGCCGGCCAAATCCTCGTTCAACGCCGCAATCAATTTGTCCTTTTCCATTGTCCTTCCTCCTGTTTGAGGTTTTGATTTTCCCTGCTCATCGCAAGGAGTTAAGTTCTCAATCGCGTTTGCTTTGCTTGTTGCTACGCCTTGCCTGTAGCTGGCGTGATGGCCTTCCTACGGCGGCGGAAAGACGCCAAGACCTGACGAAGCTGTCCTTTGAGGCTTTCGCCCTTTGACCGCTCTGCCGAGAACATCAGCAACCGCAGCCCATTGGCCACTACGAGCAGTGTGCTGCCCTCGTGGCCTACCACGCCCAGCGGCAAGCGTAGGGAGGCCGCGAAGGTAGCCATCACCAGGCCGGCGATGACTAACAGCGAGAAGGCTATGTTCTGCCACACGACCCGCCGGGCTGCCCGGGCCAGGTTGAGGGCATGGGCCAGGGCGCCCAGGTCATCGCGCATCAGGGCTACGTCGGCTGCCTCCAGGGCCACGTCGGCACCGGCTACCCCCATGGCCACCCCCACCGTCGCCGCCGCCAGTGCCGGCGCATCGTTGATCCCGTCGCCGACCATCGCCACCCCGCCGTGCCCCTCTGCCAGCTTGCGGACGATGCCTACCTTGTCCTGGGGCAGCAGTTGGGCGTGGAACTCGTCCACCCCGGTCTGCGCGGCGATGGCGGCCGCGGTGCGCCGGTTATCGCCGGTCAGCATCACCACCCGCAGGCCAGCCCGACGCAGCTCGGCTACGGCCTGTGGCGCTTCGGGACGCACGGCGTCGGCCACGGCGATGAGCCCCAGCCAGCCGGACGCCTCACCCTGCACCAGCATCACCGTCTTGCCCTGGGATTCCAACCGCCTCCGCGCGGCCAGGAGCCCATCCGGCACGCGCTGGCCGTTTTCGGCGAAGAAGCGTGGACCGCCCACGCGGATCACCTCGCCGTCCACCTCCGCCTGGACGCCCAGTCCCGGTGCGGCTCGGAAGCCCCGGCTCTCGGCCAGCTCCAGACCCCGCTCCCGGGCCGCGCTGACCAGCGCGCCGGCGATGGGGTGCTCCGATTTGGCCTCCACCGCAGCCGCCAGTTGCAGCACGCGCTCAGGGGTGATGTGACTGTCGAGCGGCACCACATCGGTCAGCTCAGGCCGCCCCTGGGTCAAGGTGCCGGTCTTGTCGAAGGCCACCACTTTGACGCCGGCCAGACGCTCCAGGTGGACGCCGCCCTTGAAGAGGATGCCACGCCGAGCCGCGTTGGCGATGGCCGAGAGGATCGAGGCCGGGGTGGAGATGACCAGCGCGCATGGCGAGGCTACCACCAGCAACGTCATGGCCCGGTAGAGCGTAGGCCCCAAGGGTTGCCCAAAGAGCAGCGGCACGGTGCCTGCCAGCAGTGCCGCGCCGATGACCACCAAGGCGTAGCGCTGCTCGAAGGTGTCAAGCCAGCGTTGCAAGCGTGCCTTCTGGTCCTGAGCCTCTTCCACCAGCCGGATGATGCGCGCCAGGGTGCTGTCGGCCGCCAGCCGGGTGACACGGATTTCCAGGCTCCCCTCGCCGTTGACTGTGCCCGCGAAGACGTGGTCGCCGGGGCGCTTGGCCACCGGAACCGACTCGCCGGTCAGCGGTGACTGATCCACGGCAGACGCGCCCTCGACCACGACGCCGTCGGCCGGCAGGCGCTCGCCCGGGCGGACGATCACCCGGTCGCCCAGGACCAGTTGCTCTACCGGCAGTGCCACCAGCCGGCTCCTTCGGCGCACCAAGGCCTGGGCCGGGCGCAGGTCCATGAGGGCGCGGATGGCGTTGCGGCTGCGCTCCATGGCCAGGGTCTGCAGGGCATTGGAAAGGGAGAAGAGAAACAGGAGGGCTGCACCCTCAGCCGGCTGGCCGAGGGCGGCAGCGCCGAGGGCAGCGGCGATCATCAGCAGGTTCACATCCAGGGCGCGCTCGCGCAGCTTGGCGATGCCGTCCAGCAGGCCGTAGGCGCCGCCGGCGACGTAGGCAGCAAGCCAGAGCAAGGTGATGGCCAGCGGTGAGAGGTAGCTGCCCAGCAGGGCCGCCGCCAGCCCGAAGATGGCCGTCAGTGCCACCAGCACCGGCTCCATCTGGCGGCGCTCCAGCGGGGGCAACGTCACGCCTGGTCGTGCGGGCGGAACCGACGGACGAGCCGGGCGCAGGGGGATACTGAGTTCCGCCGTCGCTGCCCCGCCCGGGCCGGCGGCAGCGGTCAGCACGCCGTGGCTGAAGCGGGCTTGGGCGTGAGGCAGGCCCGCAGCGGCCAGGTCCCGCTGCAGGGCCAGAGCGCAGGCCTCACACGCGCCTTCCTGCCCGCGCAGGGCGCATCGTTGAACGCGCTCGTTGGCCACAGCGCCCAGGCGCTCCACCAGGCGTTGCAGTTCCTCGGGCGGCAGGACGGCCGGCTCGTAGCGCAGGGTGAGCCGGCCGGCATTCATGTCCAGGTCGGCCAGGCGCACGCCGTCATACCCCAGCAGCGCCTGACCGATGGCATCGGTGCAACGTTCAGGCTGAGGTGTGGGCTGACGCTCGCTCATCCTCCATCTCCGCTCGGCAGCTTGGACAGTATCCTCGGTATTCCAGATGCGCTGCATGGATCAGGTAGCCGGAATCGGTGGCTACTTTGCGCTGCAACTCAGGCAACTCCTCCAACGGGAGGTCGTCAATGCGACCACATCGCAGGCACAGGAGGTTGATGTGGGGACCGTCAGCGGTCTCATAGCGCGTGCTGGCACCCGGAAAGCCCAGCGGGGTCACCATGCCCATGTCCTCCAACACCTGAAGGGTGTTGTAGACGGTGGCCATGGTGATCATGGGGAACTGCGGGCTGACCCGCGCGTAGATTTCCTGGGCGCTGGGGTGCGTGCCCTCGGCATCCAGCAAAGCCTGGATGATGGCTTGCCGCTGAGGGGTCAGCCGGTATCCTCGCTGGCGCAGCTCATCAATTACCTTCGAAAGCGGAATGCCCATTTGAATACCTCATCTCTGTTGATATTCAGTATTAATTCGGTAGCGATATTATAACACACTTTATCAGCGTTGTCAAATTGGGTTTGCTCGTGATTGCTCACAGATTCAACCAGCCGGGCATCACTGCTCCAAGCGGACCTAGTCGGGACTCCACCGCGCGCAATCACGGGTCATAGCCGCAGAGCAGGCATCGGACTAGCGCCCCATGCGAGTGGAGGGTGTCACTGCTAAGCAACAAGTTGCCAGAAGTTCTTTGCACTTTCTCCTCGCACCAAAAGGGCTATCAAGGGGCGTCCGCGTCTGTGCGACGCACAAGCTCGCCCCGTCCAGCGACTGCTTGACCCTGAAAAACGGGGCGGGGACGCCCCTTTGTAGCGGTGGAGAAGTTCAAAGAACTTATTTACCTGCTTACTCCGTGCAATGCTGCAGAAATGGGGTCACAAACCGAATTAGGGGTAATGGCCAAAGGCCAACGGTGAAGAAGCATTAGTGGGGTTATGGCAGCTTGACCAGCCTCTTGATCTCGGCCAGTACCGTCGCCAAGCTTTGGGGCTCAGCGGCGATGACGTTCTCTTCACTGCCATCATGCTTGTGATGAGGATAGGTACCAAGATTCAACTTCTTGTGGTGCCCGGTGTTATTGTAGCGGAAGATCAAAGTCTGCCCGGCTCCCATGTACTGATGGACGTACATCAAGCGATCTATCGCGGTCTCAACATCCACAAACTCTCGCAGGTGCAAAACTGAACCGTCTACGAAGTGAAGCTCACCACGGACGAAACCTTCATGGGTGCCCCGTTTGTCGTAAGCATTGTTGTACGACTGGACCACAGGGCAGGCCTCGATAACGTCACGAACCTGCCGGAAATAGGCCTCAATTCGCAGACTCGATCCCCCGAAGCGTGTCCGCTTTCTCGCGCAACCGTTCTAGCAGCCGATATTCGCCGATCCATTCAGCAAACTCTAGCGTCTCTTCGAGCTCGTCGTTCTCGAATCTGCGAATGACCTCATCGGTGGACAATCCATATTGCGCCTCGAATTCGCGTAGACGCTGCTCCGTGCGTCGGATAGCTGCTTCGAGCAAGCGCAATTCGTTTGCCAAGGCAGCTTCAACTAATGGTTTCAGCGGTTGCTCACGTGTGGAAATAAGCGTAAGTTGTGCCATTGTATCCTCTACTCTCGGAAAGCCATCCTCCAGCCCCTGACAAATAAATTATAACAGCCTGTAGGAGAAGAGTGCAAGAAGGCTTTCGCGAAGTCATGGGACCAACGGCGCCACGGGGAGCTTGCAACTGCTTTGCTGCTGTTGCGTTCTCCGGGACTTGCTGGTACAATTGAGTCATGCTGAGCCTGGATGACACGATCGCGGCTATCTCCACGCCTCTGGGCGAAGGAGGCATTGGCATTGTCCGCCTGAGCGGGCCGGACGCCCGGAGCATCCTGGCGCGCGTGTTCCGTCCCGGCCGCCGGGGGGCGCTCACCGACCTTCGTCCTCGCCACCTCACCTACGGCCGGGTGGTGGACCCGGACGACGGCGGCCCGGTGGACGAAGTGCTGGCCGTCTACATGCCGGCCCCCCACACCTACACCCGCGAAGATGTGGTGGAGATTCAGGCCCACGGTGGGCCGGTGCCTTTACGACGCATCCTGGAGCTGGTCCTGCGCCAGGGGGCGAGGCTGGCCGAGCCGGGCGAGTTCACCCTGCGGGCCTTCCTCCATGGGCGCATTGACCTAGCCCAGGCGGAGGCGGTCCTGGACATCGTACGGGCGCGGACCGAGGCCGGGCTGCGGGCAGCCGTAGGCCAGCTTGAGGGCCGGCTGTCTGGGGAGGTACGCCGGGTTCGTCAAGCCTTGCTGGACGCCCTGGCTTACCTGGAGGCCAGCATAGACTTCACCGAGGACGAAATCCCGCCTCGCGACCTGACGCCCGTGCTGGATCAGGCTGCCGCACAACTGGAGGCGCTGCTGGCACGCGCCGACGAGGGCATCATCCTGCGCCAGGGAGTGCGCACGGCCATTGTCGGCCGGCCCAACGTCGGCAAGTCCAGCCTGCTCAATGCCCTGCTGCGCTCAGAGCGGGCCATCGTCACCCCCATCCCGGGCACCACCCGGGACACCGTGGAGGAGAGCGTCAACCTGGGGGGCATCGCCTTCGTCCTGGTGGACACGGCCGGCATCACCGAGACGGAGGACCTAGTGGAGCGCCTGGGCGTGGAGCGCAGCCGGCAGGCGCTGGCTCACGCCGATCTGGCCCTGCTGGTGGTGGATGGCAGCCAGCCCCTCACCGACGCCGACCGGCAGATCGCCGCGCTCATCGGGGAGCGCCCGGCCATCCTGGTGGTCAACAAGCGAGACCTGCCCCTGGCCACCCTGGGTGACACGCTGCTGCCGGACGCGCCGCGCGTCGAGGTCTCGGCGCTGAGCGGGCAGGGGCTGGCTGAACTGGAGGCGAAGATGACGCAGTTGGTGCTTGCCGGCCAGGTGGTCACCTCGGACGCGCCCCTGGTGACCAATCCCCGGCACAAGGCGGTCCTGGCCCGGGCCCTGGACGCTGTCCGCGCCGCCGGCCAGGCCCATGCCGAGGGTCAGCCGGCCGACTTGGTATCCATCCACGTGACCACGGCGGTCCACGCCCTGGGCGAGATCACCGGCGAGACGGCTAGCGAGGAGCTTTTGGAGACCATCTTTGCCAACTTCTGCGTGGGAAAGTAACTGCTCAGCCGGGCGACCAGACTGAACAGCCAAAGGACGCTGAAGCGTCCTCCCCGCAATGCGCAGCGCGCTTCTAGCGCGCTTGGGCTGTTCAGCCAGGCTGATCATCTGGCTGAGCTTCCGAAGTCTATCTTCGTGTGAAAGTGGGGTGAAGGAAGTGGGTGTTACCGCTGTTGTGGGAGCCCAATGGGGTGACGAGGGCAAGGGGCGCATCGTGGACTACCTGGCCCAGCGGGCGGATGTGGTGATCCGCTTCCAGGGAGGGGACAACGCCGGCCACACCGTAGTGAGCGAGTACGGCACCTTCCGGCTGCACCTGGTCCCTTCGGGCATCTTCAACCCCCGCACCCGGTGCATCGTGGGCACCGGCGTGGTGGTCAATCCAGCCACCCTGCTGGAGGAGTTGGACGAGCTTCAAGCCGCCGGGGTGGACACCTCCAACCTGTGGCTCTCGGAGCGGGCGCACGTCATCCTCCCGTACCACCGCCTCCTGGACGGCCTGGAGGAGCGCGCCCGGGGCGACTCCAAGATCGGCACCACCCGCCGGGGCATTGGTCCGGTCTACAGCCACAAGGCCGCCCGCTCCGGCGTGCGCATGGGCGACCTGCTCCGACCGGGTTGGCTGCGGGCGCGCCTCTCTCTGGCCCTGCCCCAGGTCAACCGCACCCTGGAATACTTCGGTGAACAGCCACTAGACCTGGAAGAGCTGCTGGACCAGTGCCTGGAGTGGGGTGCCAAGCTGGGGCCGCGCATCGTGGACACCCTGCCCATGATCCAAGAGGCCATCCGGTCCGGCCAGGAGGTGCTGTTAGAGGGTCAACTGGGGGTCATGCGCGATCTGGACTGGGGCATCTATCCCTACGTCACATCGTCCAACCCTCTGGCCGGCTTCGGGGTCGTCGGGGCGGGGCTGCCGCCCAGCGCCATCACCCAGGTGATCGGCGTGGTCAAGGCCTACTCCACCTGCGTGGGCGCCGGTCCCTTCCCGGTGGAGCTGCACGACGAGATCGGGCAACGCCTGCGGGACGTGGGTGGCGAGTACGGAGCCACCACCGGGCGCCCTCGGCGCTGTGGCTGGTTCGACGGCGTCGCCATCCGCCACGCCGCCTGGTTGCAAGGGTTCACGGGCATCGCGGTGACCAAGCTGGATGTGCTGGACGGGCTAGCGGAGATCAAACTGTGCATCGGCTACCGGCTCCCAGATGGCCAGGTCATCGAGCGGGTGCCAGACACCCCCGTGCTGGAGGAAGTGACTCCCGTCTACGAGAGCTGGCCAGGTTGGCAGACCTCCACCCGGGAGGTCCGGCGGTGGGAGGACCTGCCGTCCACGGCACAGGCATACTTGCGGCGCATCGAGGAGCTGGCCGGAGCCCCCATCCGCTACGTGTCCGTCGGCCCTGAGCGCGATCAGATCATCGTCGTGGAGCCATAGTGCTGACGTGAAACGCCCCCGCCTGTTCATCGCTGCCCTGGTGATCGTCGGCCTGATGGTGGTGGCCGGTGGTCTGGCGCTGTGGCGGTACGGCGGCTGGTCTCCCTACCGCCAAGGCCTGGCGCCATCCGGCAACCCACCGCAGGCGACGGCCACGGCCAGTCCGACCCCGGCCACCTCGCCTCTGCCCACGCCCATCGTGCGGGTCACCCAGGAACCCACCAGCACTCGCCCGCCGTTCACCCCCACGCCGGAGGGCACGCCCGTCGTGGTGGTGCCTGGACCCGGCACGCCCACACCAACGCCTCTCTTCGCCGCCGATTTACCTCCCGACGTGGTGAACGTGGTCCTCCTGGGTGTGGACCTGCGCAAGCCGGGACAACCATGGCGTACGGACACCATCTTGCTAGTTTCCATTGATCGCTGGAACCGCACCGTCAGCCTCCTGTCCATCCCCCGCGACCTGTGGGTGTACATGCCCGGGGTGGGCTACGGACGGATCAACACTGCCGACTTCTGGGGCCAGTACAAGAAGCTGGAGGGAGGCGGGCCCGAACTGCTCAAGCAGACCATCAAGCACAACCTGGGGATCGAAGTGCATCGCTACGCCCGGGTGGACTTCAAGGGCTTCATCTCGATCATAGACACGCTGGGTGGGATCAGGGTGGACGTGGATTGCCCTATCAGGGACCCTGTGACCGGCTTCGAGATCGAGCCCGGCGTGCAGCACATGGATGGGAAGACAGCGCTGAAGTACGTCCAATCGCGCTACACCACCAGTGACCTCGACCGCGCCCGGCGGCAGCAGAAGGTGCTGCGGGCCATCTTCGAGAAGGTGCTGAGCCTGAACCTGCTGCCCAACATCCCGCACCTGTGGAAGGCCATCACCGAGACCGTGAAGACGGACCTTAGCCTGGTCGAGGTGATCACCCTGGCCTACTTCGGGGCGCGATTGCGTCCTGAGCATCTGCGGGCGAGGATGCTGAGCTACCCGGCGGTGCGCAGTTGGCTGGGGCCGGGCGGCGCCCAGGTGCTGATGCTCAACAAGGAGAAGTTCCAAAAGGTCCGCCAGGATTTCCTCCATCCGCCCGACACCACGGCGGAGGAGGAGCCCGAAGAGGCTACCATCGAGGTGCTGAACGGGACCGAGGAGGAGACCCTGACGGAACTGGCCGTGGCCGACCTGGTGCACCGGGGGTTTGACGCCGTCGCCGGCGGCCCGGCCGATCGGCAAGACCATCGCGCCACGGCCATCATCCTGGTGAACCCGGAGAAGGTGGCCACGGCCGGTCGCCTCGCCCAGGCGTTAGGCGTGGACCCGCAGCACATCACCATCTTCCGCGACCCCACCACCACGGCCGACGTGCGGGTTATCCTGGGGAAGAACTACCGGCCGTGCCGGCGGTGACCTCGCCGGCGCCGTCAGCCGGGCGTGAGACGTAGATAGCCGGCCTCAGCCCGGTCCGCCGCTGATACCCCTCTGCCAGCCGGCGGCAGAACTCATCCACGCTGTGGGACCACACCAGGTTCACGGTGCAACCGCCGAAGCCGGCGCCGGTCATCCGCGCCCCCAGGCAGCCCTTCAGCCCCTGGGCCACCTCCACCATGGCGTCCAGTTCCTCACAGCTCACTTGGTACAGGTCCCGCAGGCTTTTGTGGGAGGCGTTCATGAGGGCGCCAAAGGCGAGCACGTCGCCAGCCTCCAGCGCCGCCACCGCCTTCAGCACGCGGGCGTTCTCGTCCACCACGTGCTGGCAGCGCTGGCGCACGGGGGGCGGTAGCCGGTCGGCGAAGCGCGCCAGGTCAGCCGGCGATACGTCGCGCAACGCACGGACCCCTGGCATGACCTGCTGCAACAACCGGACACCCTCCTCGCACTGGGCCCGGCGCAGGTTGTACTCCGAGTTCACCAGACCCCGCCGCTTGCCCGTATCGGCTATGACCACCTCCACGCCGGCCGGGATCGGGACCAACCTGTGCTCCAGGCTGCGGCAGTCAATCAACAGGGCGTGCCCTCGCCGGCCCAGCGCGGATACGAACTGGTCCATAATGCCGCAGCGCATGCCCACGAACTCGTTCTCCGCCCGTTGGCACAGCAGGGCCAGGCGCACCCGGTCCACCTCGGCTTCGCCCAGGGTGGTCAACGCTAGCGCACCGGCTACTTCGAGGGCTGCCGAGGAGCTGAGCCCCGCCCCGATGGGGACGTCGCCGGTGATGATGGCGTCCACCCCTCGCAGACGATACCCGGCTTCCTCCAGCGCCCACACCACCCCGCGCACGTAGTTGCTCCACGGCGCATCATCGGAGCGCTCGATGCTGTCCAGCGAGAAGGAGTCATCCTGGTTAAAGTCCAGGGCGTAAAGGCGGGCATGGCGGTCTGGACGGGGCCGGGCCGCGATCCAGACGGCGCGCTCGACGGCCATGGGCAACACGAAGCCATCGTTGTAGTCGGTGTGCTCGCCGATGAGGTTGACCCGGCCGGGGGCGCGAAAGACCCGTGGCTGCGGAGCCCCAAAGCGTGCTGTGAAAGCGTCTACCGGGCGCTCGCGAGAACTCATCCCCGCCCTCCAGAGGCTTCTCACCACGACCCGTCCCAAAGGATCGCCAGCGATTTTACCACGGACATGTGACCTGGTCAACGAGCTGCTAGAAACAAGGAGCTCCGTTCTCACTACTTATCATGCCGTCATTCCAAGGGGAGCGAGTCGTCCTAAGGCGTTCGGCCGAGGCCGCCACCTCGCCCGAGCTCTCGGCGCGGGGCTCAGCCCGAGGGCCAGGCCGAAGGGGAGTCTCCCCCGTCCTCTCCAAGGAGACCGCCGCTCAGAATGACAGCCCACTGACAATGCCTGGTTCGTCCGGGCTTGCCAATTGACGGTTCAGAGGCCATGTGGTAAGATTGTGGCGGGAAACGCGTCAAAGCGCCGGAGGAATGAACGGTGAGGGAAATGGAGGAGCCACATGGCGCTGCTGGTCACTTGGCCACGCAGGTGCAGCCGGCAACCGGCTCCCCGGCCTCCAACATGACCCGGTGTCCCAACTGTGGGGCCACAGATGCCAGCTTGAAGCCGGATGGCGCGCTGGTGTGCTACTCATGCGGCTACACCACCGACGCCATATGGCGTTGCTCCTGATGAGACCTGGACCCGGGCGTGCCCCGGGAGTAACGGAGAGCGATTTGATTCGAGCGGACATGGTGGAGGCCATCGAGTTCCCTCACCTGGCCCACAAGTACAACGTCATGGGGGTGCCCCGCACGGTGATCAACGAGACCATCC